>JRYF01000317.1_pt1 | contig 40005 bp, 38 predicted proteins | sample 235331 | NCBI WGS metagenome assembly JRYF01 (sample SAMN03074217, study PRJNA261475) | activated sludge metagenome | biome: Wastewater Treatment Plant; feature: Wastewater; material: Activated sludge; isolation source: activated biomass of a wastewater treatment plant treating hydrocarbon... ... | reverse complement strand
GTAGAGGCCCGCTCCCCTGCGACCGCTCGCGCTCGTGTCCGCATAGCCCCCCGTGATCGTGAAACCGTCGAGGCGAGTTCGATCGCCCACACCCTGCGCGGTTACGACGTGGTAGCAATTGTCGGTTCTGTTCGCGAAGTTTGGCTCGTCATCACCGTTCACATCGCCACTCAGGATGGTCACATTGGCGACATAATCGCGGTCGTTCCGACTCGACTCAGTTCCGTCGAAGCCACCATATACGGCAACATTGTGCTTCAATGAAAATGTGCTCGTGCGCGTCGATCCGGGAACATAAGGAGTCCCCAACATCGACGCAACCCAGACCTCATCATCCTCAGATGAAGCGTCCATCGCAGCCTGAAGGTCCGTGTATGCTTGGTTCCAGCTTGAGCCGTCATGCGGTGTGCCGGTTGCGTCCGGTTTCACTCTGCGAACCGTTCCTTCCAAAGCATTGGGCTGCGACAGGAATGCGACCACCATCACAAGGTACAGTGAGAGTGCGGACAGTTTCATGACTTGGCCCTTTCGAATTACAAATGAGCAAGAGCGGATTCGGTTCGACGCCGCGAGAGCGATCACGAGCATCCTAAACAACTCAGGCGGTGGGTCAATCCGCTTTATGGGAGTAACTCGGGCGACTTGCAATTCCTTACTATAGCAGCTATTATGGTTATGGGAGTAATTCGTCGTTTGCTCGTCGCCTTGGATTTCTTGAGGGGTATCCCATGAGGATCGCGTGTCTCGCTCTCTTCGCGCTCGCGGTTCCTGCTCTGGAGGCCGGCGGATCACTCGCCGTTCAATCATGGTCCGTTGGAACGCTTGTCTCGGATTCCGTGGGACAGCAGGGAGCCGGGTTTTCAACTGTTGCTAATCCGTTTCAGAACAGCCATACAGCCAGCTATTTGCAATCGTATGCCGCCGCCTCTTACGACTTCTCCTGGACCGGCAACGAGGCCCGCTTCGGCGTCAGTGTCAATCATCACCTTGAACAACTTGACGGCTTCACCTCCTCCAGCGGCCAGATTTACATCCGCCCTTCCGTCGATTCCATCATCACCCTTGAAGGAGCGTGGCAGTACGCCTGGCCCAGTGCGGCGATCGGGACTACCAGTTATTCGATGACCGTCACCGACGACGAAGGAATCATTGCCCGCTTCTTCACCTTCGGCGGCAATTTCGGCCTTGATCCACCGTTCGGTAGTTTCAACGATTACGACACTGGACTGCTCCGGGCGGGTGTCGCCTATCTGCTCACGTACACTGCCCGCGTGCACCACTTCGACCCCACACCGCCGGGCACCTTCGGCCATGGCGAGGGTTCACTCAATTTCACCATCACCCCCGTCCCCGAACCGGCCACGCTGGCGCTGTTGGTACTGTCAATCTCGATCTTCAAACCCCGCCCCGGGATCATGTTGCGTCACACGGCGTGAACGCCGTGGCGCTTCGACGCCGGCGCTCCTGCTCGCCGCTCCGCAATTCGTAAATCGAAACACGTCATTCGTACTTCCCCGGCGCGTGCGCTGAGCAACGCTTCCAGCAGAAGGCAACCCATGCGCGCAAGTTCCGCATCCCAAGTTCCCCTCCGCGCCCTCCGCCCCTTGGTCCCCCGGACCCTGTGCGTTCAACTTTCTTCAACCCCAATCCGCATTTCCGCCCCAAAAATCGGGTCTGTTCAAGTAAATTCAACCTGCTATTTTTCACATGAATTTCATCCATGCCCGTCTCGAAAGACTTGCCCGGATGGCATGGCCGCACGGGAAGGGAATTCCGCGTGAGCGGGCGCGAGAAGTATTCACATACGAGCGGAGATTCACACCTTGTGATGCTGCCCCGTTACCCCCAGTGGATCAGACCGGTGTCGTAGCGGTGGGTCAGGTCCTGGTGACGCGGCATGACTCGTATGGCGTAACCGTGCTGACCGCTGCGGCGACAGGGAATCGTGCCGTCGTAGGTGAAGGCGCCGTTGTCAAGGTGGTTGCCGCAGCGCATTTCCTCCGCGCTGCCTTCGACGAGCTGGCCGTGCGGGTCGATGCGGCCGTGATAGAGCTCGACCACGACATCGTCGGGCCGGACCTTCCCAAGATGCACCTGTGCCTGCACACGGACCTCGGCGCCGACGGGCAGCTCGCGGGCGTCATCTGCCTCGACGTGTTCCACGCGAACATTGCTCCAGTCGGTGGCCAGTCGTCGCTTCCATTGAGAGAGGGCCTTGGCCGCGGCATAGGCATTGGCGGAGAGATGTCGCCAGCGATGGGCAGCGGGGACGTAGAGCCGTGCGGCGTATTCCTCCAGCATGCGATTGGTGTTGAACATGGGGCAGATCGTTCGCATCGATGCCTTCATTCGATCCGTCCAGCCGCGGGGAACGTTGTCCGCTCCGCGTACGTAGAAAGCGGGCACAATCTCCTTCTCGATCAGATCGTAGATGGCTTCGCTCTCAATGTGATCACGATACGACGGATCATCGTAGATGCGGCCCTCGTCGATGGCCCAGCCGTTTTCGCCGTCGTAGGCCTCGGGCCACCAGCCGTCGAGAACGGAGAGATTCAGTCCGCCGTTGGGGCCGACCTTCATGCCGCTGGTGCCGGAGGCCTCTCGCGGCTTGATGGGATTGTTCAGCCAGACATCGACGCCCTGCACCAGCACGCGCGCCACGGTGATGTCGTAATTCTCGATGAAGACAATGCGCCGGCCGAGGAACTCGTCCTGAAGGTGATTGAAGATCTCCTTGATGACGGCCTTGCCGTTTTCATCACGCGGGTGGGCCTTTCCGGCGAAGATGAATTGCACCGGGCGATCCTTGTTCTGCAGGATCCGCAGCAGGCGCTCCATGTTTTGAAAAAGCAGAGCGCCTCGCTTGTAAGGTGCAAAACGCCGGGCAAAGCCGATCGTCAGGGCGTCGGGATCGAGCAGTTCATCCGCGGACTTGACCTCGGCCGGCGTGGCGCCCCGACGGCGATACTGTTCTTTGAGCCGCTTTCGTGCGAAGGCCACCAGGGCGATGCGGCGGCGCTCATGGGCGCGCCACAGTTCGAGGTCAGGAATCTCATCGACGCGCCGCCAGACGTCGTGATCGACCGGGTCTTCTGTCCACGTTGGACCGACATAGCGATCGAGCAGGTCCGCCATTTCGGGCGCGATCCAGGTGCTGATGTGAATGCCGTTGGTGATCGAGGTAATGGGAACTTCTTCACGCGGGGCGCCTGGCCAGACATGATGCCACATCTCGCGCGAGACGTGACCATGAAGGGCACTGACACCATTGGATGCGCCGGCCAGCCGAAGGGCCAGCACCGCCATGCAGAACTCTTCTTTCGGATCGGAGGCGTCCACCTTCCCCAGGGCCGTGAACTCCTTGAGCGACAATCCGATGCTCGGCAGATACGGACTGATGTACTTTTCGAGCAACTCTTCCTCAAAGCGGTCGATCCCGGCGGGGACCGGCGTGTGCGTGGTGAAGACCAAGGCACCGGTGACGGCTTCGCGCGCTTCTCCGAAGTCGAGCCCGCCCTCGGTGCGGCGCTGATGAATCTGCTCCAGGGTGAGAAAGGCGGAATGGCCTTCGTTCATGTGGCAGACGTCGGGCGGCTGACCGACTTTATTGAGAGCGCGCAGGCCGCCGATGCCGAGCAGGATTTCCTGCCGGATGCGCATCTCCTCATCACCGCCGTACAGGCGAGCGGTCGTCTCCCGATCGCGCGGATCGTTTTCCGACAGGTCCGTATCGAGCAGATACAAGGGAATGCGGCCAATCTGCGCCTTCCAGACGAGAGCGTGGACTTCGCGCTCTCCGATCGGCAGCGCAAGCTTGACCGGTCGACCATCGGCACCCAGCTCCGGCAGCAGCGGTATCTGATAAAAATCGGAAGCGGGGTACTCCTCCAACTGCCAGCCATCGGCGGTCATTCGCTGCTGGAAGTAACCGAATCGATAGAGCAGACCAACGGCGACGAGCGGGATTCCCAGATCACTGGCGCTTTTGAGATGGTCGCCGGCGAGGATTCCCAGTCCGCCGGAGTAAATCGGCAGGGACTCGTGGATTCCGAACTCCATGGAAAAGTAGGCGACCCGCGCATCCTTGAGGTCAGGAAAACTCTTGGCGAACCAGCCCTCGCGATTCATGTAGTTGTCGAAGGCGCCGAGAACGCGCTGCATGTGGGCCAGGAAGGCCTTGTCGACGGCGGCCTGATCGAGCCGGCGCTGGGCGAGGTGGGCCAGAAACTTGACCGGATTATGAACGACGTCCTCCCAGAGGTCCGGATCGAGGCGGCGGAAGAGCTCTCGGGCGTCGCTGTTCCAGCTCCACCAATAGTTGTAGGACAACTCTCGAAGCCGGGAGAGCGGCTCGGGCAACGCCGGGACGACGGTGTAAGTTCGCAAGCGATGCATGGCACGATCCTTATCGAGTAGCGCGATCATTATGTCGCGCGGGTCAGTTGTTAAATCACGCTTCGCTCGGCCGGCCATCGAAGGCGGTAACAGACTCGAAGCGATCTGACTTTCTAAAGTCCTGCACGCAGTTCGTCAATTGGCGCAAAGGTGCCAGGTGAGAAATGCAGATTCCGGCCCCAACTGGCAGACGCTTCCTGCTCAACAGCATGCAGGTCGCCTGATCTGCACTCCAGAGGTCAGACAGCATGGTGCCCGGAATACCAGGCAATGGCCCGTTGCAGGCCTTCGGCAAATGGAACGACCGGCTCATACCCGATCACTTCGCGTGCCAGTTCAATTTCGGCCCACGAGTGCTTGATATCGCCGGCCCGAGACGGAAGGTAATCGGGCTTTACGTTTCGGCCGAGCAGCCGATTGATTTCGGCGATGATCTCGTTGACGGTGATTCGGCTTCCGCAGGCGATATTGACGACCTGACCGGCGGTCTGCTTCGCCTTTGCGGCGAGCAGGTTGGCCGCGACTACGTTCTCGATGTATGTGAAGTCTCTGGTCTGTTCACCGTCGCCGTAGACTTTTGGCGGGCGATTCTCAAGGATCGCGGTGATGAAAGCGGGAATCGCCGCAGCGTACTGGCTGGTGGGATCCTGCCGCGGGCCGAAGACGTTGAAGTAGCGCATGGTGATCGTCTGGAGTCCGTAGCAGCGGTAGAAGGCGCGGCAGTAATACTCACCCGTGAGCTTCTGTACGGCGTAAGGACTGAGCGGGTCGGTGGGCATGGATTCGACTTTGGGCAGCCGCTCGGATTCGCCGTAGGCCGAGCTGCTGCCTGCATAGACGAAGCGGCGCACCTTCGCATCGCGCGCGGCCATGAGAAGCTGGAAGGTGCCTTCCACGTTCGCCCGATGACTGGCAGCCGGATCGGCGACGGACTTGGGCACCGAGGGAATCGCCGCCTGATGCAACACGACATCAACACCCTCGCAGGCGCGTCGCGCGATTGCGGGGTCGGCCATGTCGCCTTCGATCATTTCAATACGACCTTCGACCTCGGCGAGGTTCGAACGCTTGCCGGTTGAGAAGTTATCCAGGACGCGGACGCGGCAGCCGAGCTGTACGAGTCGGTGAACCAGATGTGAGCCGATGAATCCGGCACCGCCGGTAACGAGATAGTCCATCAGATTTCAGCCCCCTGCTCGGGCGCGTTGATACGTCCGATCAGCGCGATTCCATGTTGATCGGCGAGTTTGATTGTTTCCTCGCGTGAGAGCATCAGTGTCTTGCCCGCTTCGACGACGACGGCCGCGGCGCGGTGCTTCGCCAGCTGTCGAATGGTATCAGGGCCGATCGTGGGTACGTCGAAACGCATGTCCTGGTTCGGCTTGGCCACCTTGACCAGCACCCAGCCGCCCGCGCGGCAGAGCGCGCCGGCTCGCTCGATCATGGCGTCGGTGCCTTCGATCGCCTCGACCGCGATGACGTCCTTGTCCTTGACGGCAACGGACTGACCGATATCCAGCCGCCCCATCTCCCGAGCCATTTGCCAACCAAGGTCGGCATCGGCGGCCTGGGCCGGCGTCAGATCACGACTGCCGAGCCGTCCTGCCGTCGCAAGGGAATCGGCGCAAAATGCCGTCGAGTCGATCAATTCCACACCCTTTTGCAGCATCTCGTCGGCCACGGCTCGCAAAAGCGTGTCGTTTCGCCGATCGGCCGTGCGGAAATACCAGACCTTGATGCTAGTCCAATCGGGCAAATAGGCCAACCACTGCCGCCAACGGGGCATCTCCAGCATCTGCGCTTTTCGGACGCGCCCCGCCATGATGGCCTGGCGCACGCCCTCGCGTTGGAAGATGCGGATCCACTTGCCGAGTTGCACGACGCCGGCGGGATAGAAGACATCAGCTTCATCACGAACGGAGTCCGGGCAGTTGCCCTTGAGCCCCACGACGACGACGCGCAGCCCGGCGCGCTTCGCCCCGCGAAGGACAAGGACGGGAAATTCTCCCTGGCCGGCAATAAGACCGAGAGTGGGCATTCTGCTCGCAATCGACACTGCTGCCGAACTCTGACCTACACGTGTTCCTGCTGACACGACGCTGTAGAATTCGACCGGGTATAATACCCTCTCGTCTCGCAATAGATATCGGCGAACAATCGGCTACTGCAAGCACGACATGAAGAACCAAGCACAGGACTGGGCCTCTTTCATTCAGACAACGCGCTACACGCAGCGTTCGTTTCCACCCTATCGATTCATACCGGGCAGGCATCCGCACCCGATCGCCAGTCCGCAGGGGCACAGCTATGTGCCGCCGGGGCATGAAGAGCCGCAGCCGGTTTACGTGCCGCCGGAGCGGTGGCGGGAGAGCGAGGACTATCTCTATGGCTGCGACCTGTACAACCACGCCTACTGGTGGGAGGCGCACGAGGCGTGGGAGGGGTTGTGGCGACTCACGCCGAAGGGCAGCGCGCAGCGGCACCTGATCCAATCTCTTATTCAGGTGGCGGCGGCACAACTGAAGATCGTGCTCGGCCGGACACGGGCGGCTTTCGACCTCCGGGAGAGCAGCTCGCAGCATCTTGCCCTCGCATTGGAGCTGTCAGGGCAGCCGCGTTTCATGGGTCTGAATCTCGCCGAGTGGCGGCGGAGTGTCGATCACTACTTTGAGCTCGTGCTCGATCCGGAAGCAGATCCGCCAACGCACCGGCCGGATCATTTCCCCTACTGCCTGCCAACCTAGCGACAAGAGTGTCTTCACGCTGGCACAGCCCCCCTGTTTCATTTCTTATTGAGATTGAGTCTCATGTTGCAGAACTTCTCGCTTTCAGCGTTCGTCAGGGGAACTGGACCTTACATCTTCCCTTCCGTTGAAACGGGCGACTGTGGCACGAAACGTGTTGCGTTCTATCGGCCGACATTTGCCTATTATCTGTCGGACGACAACCGGGAACCCTTATGAGCCAGGCAGTCGGCATGGCGCGCACCGACCCATCCGCGACGCCAATCTTTTCGCGGCGTACGGACCGTCGAGCCATCGAGGTGGTGTTCACTTCATCAACGCTTGTGCTGCTGGGCTTGAGTCTTTTTGGCGAAGCACGCGGGTGGCCGCTGCAGGTTTCTCTGGCAATAAATCTGGCTGCCTATTTTACCGGCGGTTACTACGGCGTGCGCGACATGCTCGCCTCGCTGGCCGCGCGACGACTGGATATTAACCTGCTGATGATTCTCGCCGCCCTCGGTGCGGCCGCCGTCGATCAATGGCACGAAGGCATCATCCTCCTGTTTCTTTTCTCGCTGTCGAACACCCTTCAGACGTATGCGATGGAGCGATCGCGCCATGCAATCCGCAAACTTCTCAAGCTCCGTCCGACAGTGGCAACCCTCCTGCGGGACGGCGAGGAATCGGTCGTGCCGGTCGAAGCTCTGCGAAGGGGTGACATCCTGCGCATTCGCCCTGGCGAGATGATCGCGGCGGATGGCGTTATTCGGGACGGCCATTCGGATCTTGATCAGGCATCGGTCACCGGCGAGTCCGTGCCTGTGGAAAAGGGGCCGGGTGAATCGGTCTTCGCGGGCACGCTTAACGGCAGCGGGGCGATGGAGGTTGAAGTCTCGCGGCCGGTGAAGGAATCGACACTCGAACGGATCATCCAGCTTGTCGAAAAGGCGCAATCACTGAAAGACCGCACGCAGAGCCTGCTCGAGCGGATCGAGGGGCCATATGCCGTGCTGGTCATTGCCGGTGCGACCCTGGCAGCCGCGTTACCACCGGTGATGTTCGGCGCCGATCTGCGATCCAGTTTCTATCGCGCGATGGTGCTCCTGGTCGTGGCGTCGCCCTGCGCGCTGATCATCTCCACACCAGCGGCGATCCTGTCGGCGATCGCTAATGCCGCGCGTCGCGGAATCCTCTTTAAGGGAGGCGCACACCTCGAACGACTCGCGGGCGTTAAAGCCGTGGCGTTCGACAAAACAGGAACGCTCACCAGCGGGAAACTGCGCGTGACGGACGTGGTGCCGTTTGAGCAGAACGGCTCCACCCAAAGCGAAGCAGAGCTTCGCGGTCCGCTGCGAAGCGGAGCTTCGCAGTCCCCGATGGGGCTTTGCGATCCAACCTCGAGCGGCGACGGATTGCTCGCGCTGGCGGCGGCGCTGGAGTCACGATCTGAACATCCGATTGCTCGTGCCGTCGGAGAAGAGGCGAAACGTCGTAACCTTTCACTGCCGCCACTTGAGGATTTCCGCAATCTGCCCGGCCGCGGTGTTCATGCCCGTGCGAGCGGCTATCTCGTTTGGATCGGCGGTGAGCAGATGTACCGCGAACACGGTGAGACGGTTCCGCCACGTCTTGCCGAGGAGAAGTCGCGTTTGGAGGCGGCGGGAAAGACCGTGTTGCTCGTTCATCGAGAACTCGAACGTAGCGGCTCAATCGGAGTTCACGAGGCCGACGGCGGCTGGCTGGGACTGATCGCCGTAGCTGATACGGTGCGTCCTGAGGCCTGTCGGGCGATAGCTGCATTAAAGAAACAGGGCATACGGCACACGGTCATGCTCACGGGAGACAATCCGCGGGTCGCGGCGACGATTGCGCGGCAGGTCGGTGTGGATGAATATCTCGCGGACCTTCTGCCCGAGGACAAAGTCAAGGCGATTCACGATGTGCGCTCGCGCCATGGTTCGTTGTTGATGGTGGGTGACGGCGTAAACGATGCGCCGGCGCTGGCGGCCGCAGACGTGGGTGCGGCGATGGGCGCGGCGGGAAGCGACGTGGCATTGGAGACCGCCGACCTCGTGCTGATGTCCGACGAGCTCGCAAAGGTACCTTATGCGCTGCAACTTGGCAGACGGACGCGACGCGTCGTAGCGCAGAACCTGACGTTCTCCATGTCGGTCATCGTCCTGCTGATCATCGCTGCGCTGGGATGGAACCTCGCCCTGCCCGCCGGCGTCATCGGACACGAAGGCAGCACGCTTCTGGTCGTGGCCAACGGCCTGCGCTTACTTGCATTCCCGAGTCATCGTGGCTGAGGTTCGCAGCTGCTCATCGAAACCACGAGTGCAAGATCGATTTTCCATCCGTCGCCATGCAATACTTCACCGTAACGTAACGCCTGATTTGTAAGCTTTTTAGGGCGGACCGTACCAATAGAAATACGAATGCGGCCTCGGTATGATCGAGGCCGGTGAGGCGCGTTTCGACATGAGCATGTCGCAGTGCCCTCAACGAATGAGTGATTCGGCATCTGGAGTGTGTGAGGAATAAGAACATGTCGCAGACCAACGCTCGTCTCGCGCCGCCGACAAAAGAACGCAATGCCAGCCCGGGTTTGCAAGCACTGCTGTTGCTCGATATTTGGATTCGACTGGTGATCTGGTCCGTGGCGCTGAGTGTGACCCTTCTCGTACTGTCACGGACGGAGGCGGCCCGCTCGCTGTCGTGGAATAGTTTAATGACGTGGGGCGGGGCGTGGAATTTCTCCGTCACGGCGACGAATTTTATTCTGCTTTTTAACGTGGCATATGTCCTGACGCTGGTCGTCCTCCGTCTGCCGTTTCCGCGGCCGCAGAGCGGGGTCTATCGCATGGATCGATCAATTGATCGAAGCATTCTTCTCGCGGCCTTTCTGGCTGTCCTGACGAAAGCGCGATTTCATGCGCCGTTTCCGGCAATTTTCGTTTCCCATCTGGCGAGCATCATGCCCTTCCGCTGGATGCTCGGAAAGACGCTTGGGCCGTCGACAAAATCCAGCTTCTTCCTTGACCCCAATATCATCGATCCATGGGGTGTTGACGTGGGCAAGAACGTCACCATAGGTTTTGGCGCCACCGTCACCTGCCATCTTCAGGAACGCGATTACATCATCATCGATCGGGTCGTCATCGAAGATGATGTGAATATCGGCGCATACGCGGGCATCTCTTGCGGTGTGCACATCAAGAAGGGCGCAGTCCTCGAACCCTATGCCGCCGTAAAACCCCGTACCATCATCGGCGAGAACGAGTTGTGGGGAGGCCGACCGGCCTTCAAGAAGGGTATGGTGCGTCCCACCGGCACATCACAGCGTACCACCACTGAGCAGGAGGCGCAGGCAGAGGCGAAGTCTCAGGCCTAGGTATGCCTGATCGTGGTGTCAGGTTCTCTCATCCAACTGAATCGGTTTTAAGCTGTGTCAGCATGATTCTAAGCAACCATCTGCTCAGTCGCGCAACCGTGGCTCGCGGTGCCGCGAAGCGCTCGCTGGCAATGGACACTGCTTGATGCTATGAAAAAACCCTCATGACCATGCAAAATGTCCCCACGCTTCTCATCGGTCTCATCGTATCCTTCTACTGGTCATATGTGGGATACATGGTCTGGCGCGTCCGTCGTGATGCCGGAAACGTCGGAAAAGTCCTGGTACCGGCACAACGTCGTGAAAAGCTGATGTGGATCCTCTGGGTTCCCGTGATCGCGGGATGGGGCTCTACTCCGCTGCGAGTCGTCGCGGGATTTGGCCATCGCGTTGATGAGCCCATCCTGCCGCCTGAGCTGACACTCAGCACCCCCATGCTCGTGATTCGCTTCGCTGCCGCGACCGTGGCGTTCGGTTGCCTTGCCCTTTCCATCGTGACCTGGCGGCACATGGGCGAGCAGTGGCGAATGGGAGTCGACCCGACGCAGAAGCTTCGGTTGCTCGTCGATGGACCGTTCGGAAAGGTCCGCCACCCGATTTACTCGCTGAGCATCCTGCTCATGCTGTGTACCGTCGCTGTGCTTCCCTCCCCTCATATCATTCTGCTGGCGACCATCCACATCACCCTGATGCACATCAAGGCCCGCAATGAGGAGCGTTTTCTGCTCGCAACGCAGGGCTTCTCCTACGCAGAATACTGCCGCAAGACGGGGCGATTCATCCCGTACGTGCGAAGCGGCATGCCGGCACATGTACCGCACATGGACGGCAGTGAGACGACCCCGGATTCTCCAATTCGCGGCTGGAAGGCGGGCGGTCAGTATCCGTATCGGTTTAATCTTTTTCAGCAATCGATGCTTAAATGGGACAAGCTTCATCCCTACAACGCCGTCCACGTCGTGCGCGTTCTCGGGCCGGCCAGAACAGACGCACTTCGGTCCGCGGCCTGGGAAGTTGCCAAAAAAGCGGAGTTAGGCGAGCTCGCCGTGAACCCCTTAGGCACGGCCTACGAATATCGCCCGCTCCAGGTTTTACGGGTACAGGAGGTCACACCGGGCTCCTGTGACGATACAAGATTGAACGAGATCATTTCCGAAGAGATCAATACGCCATTTTACGGCGCAGTTCATCATCCGATTCGCTGGACCGCCTTCAATGAAGCTGATGGGCGGGCGCACTATATCGTGCTTTGTTACCACCATGCCATTTCCGATGCTTACGGCATCGAGCGCCTGTTTGCCGCTGTCCTGCGTCGATATCTCGGTCTTCCAGAACGTGCAGAGGATGCGGGCCTGACCACCCGATTGACGCGTTTAGACCGTTCGCTGCGCCCCGCCGCCACTATCATCGAATATGTCATCGGACAGATTCGACTTGGAACGAGGCATCGAGAGATGCGGCGCGCTCACAAGATGCCCGATGAACGCCTGGGTGGCGACTACACGTCGGTCGCGGTTCGCACTGCACCGGATGGCCTGCTGGAACGACTCTCCGCAAGCTGCAAGCGGCAAGACGTCGGCGTCAACGATGCATTGATTGCGGCATTTGCATCGGCAATCGCCGGACAGACGCCCGATCGCCACGAGAGCCGTCGGCGAAAGTATCTCACCATGGCCACGGTGGTCAGCGCTCGAAGAAACCTCGCGCCCGAGCAGGCCAATGATTTTGGCGTCTGTTTGTCGAGTATATTGACTGTTCTGCGTCAGCCGGATATCTCGATCCACGAATTGGTGCGAGACGTGGCGCGACAAACCCGCGCATTAAAAACCAATCCCACACGCGCGGTTGCGGAAACAAACCTGCGTTACTTTTCCACTCGTTGGCTCTGGTGGATGGCAACTCTGAGATACGATCGTCGCAGTTTTCGAAGGGTATTTCCCGTCTGCGGCGCTGTCAGCACGGTGTTTGTGGATGAGAATCGCTTTATTGATCTCGCACCCCGTGTGACGCGCTATGTTCGTGCGTGCCCTGCCGGGCCGGTCATGCCCCTTCTGCTGGGCCCGACGATTTACAATGGCCGCCTGGAACTGGGACTGACCTATCGTATCGCATGCCGCACGCATAAGCAGGCAGAAGCACTGTTGGATGCCATTGTCCAACGCCTCGAGGAACTTGCTGATTCCTGAAAATAAAATGCATCGCATCCATGCACGGCAGCACACCGGATAGCCAAGACGCAAACCGGCTCTGCTAATCATCCAAAAGTTGAATCGCCGCTTCGATGACGCGATTCTGCATGTATTGATTCGCTTCAATGCTGAAGTGATTCGCGCAGCCGACAACATCACCGAGTGCCTCTCGTGTAAAGAGCAGATTCGTGATCCGGGTATGGGTGTTGCCTGCCTCCGCAATGACCGGGTTGCCGGAGAAGAACCACGGAGCCAGAAAGCCGGGCAGCCAGGGATAGTAGTAATGAATGCACTGGTCGACGTTGTCCGGAATCGGTTCCGGCACCGTCGCATCGATCAGGAAGAGCATCTTCACACGAATGTTGTTGTCTCTCAGGATGAGCGCCATGCGAATTGCATCGTCGGCGCCATAGCTGTGGCCTACCAGCATGTATTCCGTGCCCTCGGGAAGCGACGGATCTTCGGCGATGATGCTGTCGGCCGCCTCCATCCATTCGGGCCAGCCGATGACCTTTGGTGCAAAATTCAACGCACGCAGTTGATCAGCGATTTGATCCAGCCCGAGTGAATACTCGTTCTGATAACCTCGCATCAGGTAGATTCGAATGCGTTCCGTCGAATCCCTTGAGGGAGTAGTCTGAGGGACAAAAGCGAGTGCCGTACCTCTTGCGCAGGCACCGGGCTGAACGTCATCGCCGCCGACGTATCCTTTTCCACAGCCGCCCACACTCCAGGAAACACCGACCGCGATGCGCACGATAAGCGTGAAACGAATTCGAAATCTCATGTGGCGAACAATAAACAGTGCGACCAGGCGAGGACCCGCAAGCGATCCTGCCGCGAACAAACGGGAAGGACCATTACCAGGTAGTTCATTTATGATAGGCAAGAAGCGGGAGCGGCTCAAGGAGCCAGGATCATCGTCCATCTTCTCGAACGCCAGTTTCGAGAAGAACGCTTGCCTGAATCACGCCGTCGCAAGTGCTGCGACTCATAACACCGAGCGTCCGTTAACCGATCACCGATGGAGTCGCAACATTTCCCATGTCACGATCGATCCGTTCACAGCGCTGCAGGTCCTCGGGAGAATTCAATTGATACCGGACTGGCCTGAGACTCTGCCCTGAATGCTGCTACATTCAGACAAGTCCTGTCGCCTCACTCGCTGTTGAGTCGGTGCTTCGGATCAGATTTCTCATTCGCCGAATGTTGATCCGATCGAGGTCGGTACCGCGGCCGTCGACGCCTTTGGGCGTTTCGAGAATGCGCGGGACGTGGGTGAGGCGGGGGTCGTTGAGCAGGTTTGCGAAGCCACGCTTGCCGATGCGACCCTTCGTGATGTGTTCGTGACGATCCAGTCGACTTCCGCAATTGCCCTTGGAGTCGTTGGTGTGGATGCAGGCGACGCGGTCGAGGCCGACGCTCTCGCTGAGCTCCTGCATCATCTGATCGTAGGCGACCGACTCACGCAGGTCGTAGCCCGCGGCAAACAGATGGCAGGTATCGAGACAGACGCCGATACGCTCAGGCGTACGCGCTGCGTCGATCATCTGACCGATCTGCCGAATCTCGTATCCCAGGGTCGTGCCCTGGCCGGCCGTCGTCTCGAGCAACACTTTCGACGCGAAGCCGCGCGTCGCTCGATTTACATCATCCAGCGAATCAACGATGCGACGGATGCCGGCGTCGATGCCTTCGCCCATGTGCGCCCCGGGGTGTACAACGAGTCCGGCGACGCCGAGGGCCTCGCATCGTTCGAGTTCGTCGACGAGTGCGGCCACACTCTTCTTACGTGCCGCGTCGTCGGGCGAGGCCAGATTGATCAGATAGCTGGCATGGGCCACCACGGGGGCGACATCACATTCCGCCTGCGCGGCACGGAACAGTTTCACCTGCTCGTCGGTGAGCGGTCGGGCCGACCATTGCCGTTGATTTTTGACAAAGATTTGCAGGCAATCACAGCCGACGCGAACGGCCTCGCTGAAGGCAAGATGCAGCCCCCCTGCCACGGACAGGTGCGCGCCGAAGCGTTGTCGAAAGGTCGAAGCTGCCATGACGGCATCATAAGGGAGACATCGCACAGGGGCGGATAGCATCGAGACGGTATTGTGTTACTCGACGAGAATTGCCGGGGCCGATGACGGAACGGAGGTTGCCGCTGTTTCGCTCGCGATGGGTTTCGACTCGATGGCCGCATCAGCCGCACTGAGCGACGTGGTGAAAGGCCGACCGAACTCCATGACCCAGTAAGGCCCCTGTGATCCGCCCAACTTCACGGCAACGCCAATCTCGCTATAGACCGGATCAAGGAGATTGGCCCGATGACCGGGCGAGGCCAGCCAGTCGCGTATCACCTGTTCGGCAGAGCGTTGACCGGCTGCCAGATTCTCGCCGATCTTGAGAAAGGCGTAACCAAAACTCGTCGCCCGCGAATCGACGGTCGAGGCGTCGTATGGGTCAATGTGCGCGAAGAAACCGCCCTCGGCCAGGCGGCAGGCATAAAAGTCAGCGATCTGCATCAAGGTCGGCTCGGGCGCTAGCGGCGCGAGTCCGTGCCGGGCTCGCTCTGCGTTGACGGCTTCGATCACCTTCTGGAGGACGACATCGCTCGCGGGAAGATCGTCGCAGCGGTCAAGACGAAGCAGCCGAGCCGCCGCCTCACCGGGTGGCAACGCAGGATTCGAAAGATGAAGGCGAGGGTCTTCCTGACAGCCGGATGCCAACAGAAGGAGGATCGCCGATGCGGCGAAGAAACGATCGGACAAGCTTCGAATGCCCGTTGAGCCGAGTTGAAAACCGTGCAGCAGCATCCGCAATAAATCCCTCAGACAGTTTATTCTATCTATCGGTCCCGGACAATGCGGGTTCACGCGCTACCGAGACATAGCTCTAAACAATTCAGCCGCAAGGAGCTATCGCTGCTAGAATGCGAAGAGAGCGGCTTCTCGTCTGACCAGAAACCTGTCGAAACGTGAGAGGACGATGCAAGCAGACACCTTTCTGGCCCCGGATTTCAGGACGCGACGGCACCGGATGGTGCTGGAGCAACTTGAGGCACGCGGTATCTCAAGTGTCCGGGTGCTTGAGGTCATGCGTGAAGTGGAGCGAGAACGATTCGTGTCGGCAAATCTTGCCGATGAGGCGTACGACGACCGCGCCCTGCCGTCTGATCTTGGACAGACCATTTCACAACCTTTCATCGTCGCCCTGATGACGGAGGCACTGGCTATCGAACCGTGCAATCGGGTTCTGGAGATCGGCACCGGCACGGGTTATCAGACAGCCATCCTTGCGAAGTTATCACGGCAGGTGTTTACGATCGAAAGACTGGAGGAACTTTCGACTACGGCCCGCCAGCGACTGGTTGCCCTCGGCCTGCAGAATGTCAGCTTTCGTGTGGGCGACGGGACGCTGGGCTGGCCGGAGGCGGCGCCGTTTGATCGTATTCTCGTGACGGCTGCGGCGCCGCAGATCGTGCCGACTTTGCTGGACCAGCTCGCCAACGGTGGTCGGATGGTGCTGCCGGTAGGCGAGGAGCCGGCACAGCGGTTGACGCTGGTTGAGCGGTTCCGAGGGAAGACGATCGAACGCCCGCTCGTGGGTGTTCGATTCGTTCGGCTGATTGGTGCGGAGGGATTCGCGGAGTAGTTCGTGATCCAACAGTGGCGTCTCGCTCGCGGCGCTGCGGCTACTCTGCGAAGAGGGCCTCGACGAACGTTTCGGGGTCGAAGGGCTCGATGTCGTCGATCTGCTCACCGAGGCCGACCAGCTTGACCGGCACATTGAGTTGATCGCGTATACCCACAACGATTCCGCCCTTGGCCGAACCGTCGAGCTTGGCCAGAATGATCCCGGTCACGCGAACGTGCTCGCTGAAGCTGCGTGCCTGGTTGACGGCGTTCTGACCGATGGTGGCATCCAGCACGAGCAGCACCTCGTGGGGTGCGCCGGGAATCTTCTTCTCCACAACTTTCTGGATCTTTGACAACTCGCGCATGAGATTGTCCTGCGTATGGAGGCGGCCGGCCGTATCGATCAGCAGCACGTCGGCCTTGCGGGCCAGTGCCGCCTCGCAGGCATCGTAGGCCACGGCGCCGGGGTCGGCGTCCTGTCCATGCTTGATGATGTCCACCCCGCAGCGATCTGCCCACTGGGTCAACTGAAGCACCGCCGCGGCGCGGAAGGTATCGCACGCCCCGAGGATGACTGACTTGCCTTGCTTCTTCAGGAAGTTGGCCAGCTTGGCGACGCTCGTAGTCTTGCCGCTGCCGTTGATGCCGGCCACCAGGATGACCGTCGGACCGCTCGGTGCTTGCGCCAGAGTGCGGAAGTCTTCCGGCCATCTGGCGACGATGTGCTTCTTGAGGTATGCAATGATGTCCTGAGATTCAGCGATTTCGCCCTTCTTCCATGCGTCGCGCACCGCCTGGATCAGCTTCTCCGCGGTTGCGGGGCCGAAATCATCCTGGATCATCGTGTCGTAAACATCCTCGAGCAGGGCCTCGTCGATCTTCCGGCCGAATGGGAGAATGGACGTGAAGCTGCGGACCACCCTGTCGCGCGTCTTGGTCAGCGCTTTCTTGAATCGATCAAATAGCCCCACGGACAAACTCCCATCTCATGATTTCAACCCATCGACTTTCGCACCGCGTCCAGAATGCCGTTGATGAAAGCGGGCGAATCCGCCGTGCCGAAGCTCTTTGCAATCTCGACCGCCTCGTTGATGACGACGGCCGGAGATAGCTGCGGCTGGGTCATCATCTCGCAGACCGCCGCACGGAGAATGTTGCGATCAACCATGGCCATTCGCCCTGTCACCCAGTGCTCCGCAACGGCGGCGAGCTTTGACTCGATCGTCTCACGCCGCGTCCATGCCTCATGCACCAATTCGCCGGCATACTTTCGCACGTCGGCCGGCGGCGATTCATCGGACAGGAAATCGTCGAGCTGAGCCAGGAACTCCTCGCCGAGTACATCGAGCTGGCACAGCGCCTGCATGGCAAGAATGCGGGATGGTCTGCGATCAATCATGGAGTTGATTCTTAAAGGCGGTTGCGTGATTCGGCAAGCGGCCTAACTGTTGGAATCAATCGGCGGGCAATAGCTGCGAAGCACGCCGACCATTTCGAGCGCCGCAAGCGCGGCATCCTCGCCCTTATTACCATGACTCCCGCCGGCGCGCTCCATCGCCTGTTCGTACGTGTCCGTCGTCAGGAGACCGAAGCCGATGGGTACACCGCTTCCCATGCTCTCATCGGCGATTCCCCGCGCTGCCTCGCCTGCGACGTACAGGTGGTGCGACGTCTCACCCCGAATGACGCATCCGAGGGCTACCATCGCATCGTACTCGTCGGACTCGTTCAGCATCTGGCAGGTCAGCGGTATCTCCCAAGCCCCCGGTACCCACACTTCAACAATATCCTTCTCCTTCACGCCGCTGCGCAGGAGCGCTTCGCGGGCACCGTCGCGCAGGCGTGCGGTCACTTCCTCGTTAAAGCGGCTCACCACGATCGCGACCCGAAGACCGGCGCCATCAAGTACGCGATGATCGGCCATGCCTTTTCTTTTTCCCGCTTCTGCCACGGCTGAACCGCTCCCTGCCATTACCCGTGCCGGATGCTCTATCAGACAGGAGAGCATATCACCACAAGCAGACCGTATCCACGGTGCATTGATCGGCTGATTTCCAGTGTACCGCGTTGTGACCGTAGAGCGGCACGGATATGATTACAGGGAGTAACGCAGCGGGAGTCGATGTGCGTCATGTTTTTCCAACCCCGACATGTTGACGAGGCCCTGGAAATTCGCGGCCGGATGGGCAGCGATGTGACGCCGCTGGGCGGCGGCACGGATATCGTCGTGACGATCAACAAGACCTCGATGCGTCCGAAGCATTTTCTCGACCTGACGCATCTGCCGGACTACACACACGTAGTGCGAGACAACGGCAACTGGGTGCTTTCCGCCGGGGCGACTTTCTCGCAGCTTGGGAAGCTGCCGATGAAGGCACTGGCAGCGGCAGCGATGACCGTCGGCGGCGCTGCGATCCGCAACACCGGCACCATCGCAGGAAATCTGGGCACCGCATCGCCCGCGGGGGACGGTTGTGTGGCACTCATGGCCATCGACGCGGAAGTGGAGCTGACCCACGCCACGCGCGGCAGACGGACGATCCCGATTCATGAGTATTTTACGGGCTTTCGCAGGACGGCCCTGCTGGCGGATGAACTGATTACCGGAGTGCGCTTACGCACGGATTGGCGGACGGCATGGTACAAGATCGGTAAGCGCGGCTCGATCAACATCAGTCTGGTCTGCGCGGCGTTCGGGATGTCGCCGGAGGGTGGTGTACGCATGGCCTACGGCTGCGTCGCGCCGATCGTGATGCGTACACGGCTGGCGGAAGAGATCATCGAGAAAGACGGACTGACCGACGCGGCCATCGAGGCGGCGGCACAATCGGTGATGAAGGAAGTGGCGCCAATCGACGATCATCGGGCCTCGGCAAATTACCGCCGGGCGATGTGCGGCGTGCTGGCGCGGCGATTGCTTCGTGAATTGAGAATCAAGAATACAGGGTGAAGTAAACCCGTCGCTTGCGCTCCGGTATCGGATGGCCCGAAGCACAGGGAGAAAGAACTGGCTTGCATACAAACGGCACATCCTGGCGGCTGCAATGCACCATCAACGGTCAGCCGATCGACACCGAGGTTGAGCAGGACGAGACGCTCCTGTTCTTCCTGCGCGACCGGCTGGGCCTGACCGGCACGAAGGGCTCGTGCCTGGAGGGCGAGTGCGGATCGTGCACGGTCATCGTGGACGGTCAGGCGGTGAACAGTTGCCTCGTGCTTTGTCCGCAGATGCAGGGGCGGACCGTCGAGACGATTGAAGGACTGGCTAACGGCGACAAGCTGCATGTGCTTCAGGAGAAGTTCCTCGCCAGCGGCGCGGCCCAGTGCGGCTACTGCACGCCGGGCCTGATCATGGCGGCTAAGGCGCTGTTGGACGAGAACCCGAACCCGAGCGAACAGCAATTCTTCGAGGGCATGGAAGGGAACATCTGTCGTTGTACGGGCTACGCGGCGATTTGTGAGGCGATTCGCAGCGCAGCGAGGGAATGGAAGTAGCTATGCGGAACGCGGAAGACGGAATACGGACTCCTGCTTTGCCCGCCAAGCGAACGGCAACGGCGCCGGTCCGCACAAAGCCACTCATCGATCCATCGACGACACCGTACAAGGAGTCTCCGAAAGGGCCGGTCGGCCGCAGCGAGAAGCGCATCGACGGCACGGAGAAAGTGCTGGGCACGGCACTTTACGGGGCTGACCTTTTCTACAACCGAGCCGATTATTTCGCGCAGGTCGTCCGCTCTGAGAAGGCGCACGCGCGGATCGTGAAGATCGACACAGCCGACGCGCTGCGCGTACCCGGTGTGCTGGCGGTCTATACCGCGAAGGACATGCCGCCTGGGGCAACGAATCGGCAGGGGCTGATCCACCGCGATCATCCCGTCCTCGCCGAGGACAAGGTGCTCTATCGCGGAGACGCCGTCGCCATCGTCGTCGCACAGACCGAGCGGGCCGTCGTTCGCGGGCGCGACGCCGTGCGCGTAGAGTATGAAGACCTGCCCGTGGTGGCCGATTTCGACGACGCTCTTGCCGAGGACGCTCCCAAGCTCCATCCCGACGGCAACATCATGGGCGGCAAGCGCATCCGCAAGGGTGACGCCGATGCGGCACTCGCCGAAAGTGATGTGATTGTCAGCGAGACTTTCGTCACGCAGACGGTCGATCACGCCTTTCTGGATATCGAAGCCGGTATCGGACAGTGGGACGGCCATCTGCTCACGCTGCATGTCTCCGGCCAGTGGGCACACGAGGAGCGGCGACTGACCGCCCTCGCCCTCGGTCTGCCGATGGAGGCCGTGCGGATCATCACGCCGGCGACCGGCGGGGCCTTCGGCGGGCGCGAGGATTTGTCGATTCAGGTATATCTTGGTCTCGTCGCACTGAAACATCCCGGCAAGACCATCGCCATGCGTTACAGCCGAGAGGAATCCATGCGGGCACGGCACAAGCGCCACGCCATGCGGATTCACTACACCGTCGGCGCAAAGAAAGACGGCACGCTCACCGCGGCAAAGATCACGGTCTATTCCGATGAAGGCGCGTACGCCTCAACCGGGCCGGCGGTCTTGCGTAAGGCGGCGAGCCACTCGACGGGGCCGCTGCGCGTGCCGAATGTGTATGTCGATGTCTACGGCGTCTTCACGAACAACAACCCGACCGGAGCGATGCGCGGCTTCGGGGCCTGCCAGATGGCGATCGCTTACTGCGGCATGATGGACCGACTGGCCGAGCGGCTGGGCATGGACCGCGTCGAACTCTGGCGAAAGAATCTCATTCGCAGCGGCGACGAAGTGACCACGGGGCAGCGCATCCCCATTGCGACGGCCATCGAGTGCATGGACGCGGCGCTGAAGCAGTTTCGCTCGAAGAAGAAAGACGACCGACCGCTGGCCCCGCACGAGAAGCGCGGCTGGGGTATGAGCGTCATCTGCTTCGGGCTGGGTTACGGCGACGGTTTCCCGGATGCGAGCCGCGCGATCGTCAAGTTCAACGCCGCCGGTCGGCTGGAGGTTTATACCGGCGGCGTCGAGTACGGTCAGGGCCTGCTCAACATGGCCGGGCAGATTGCTGCGGAAGAACTTGGCGTGCCCTTTTCGCAGGTCGATGTCATCTGGGCGGACACGGGGCGCACACTGGAGTCCGGCTCGTCGTCGGCGACGCGGCAGACCTACTTCACCGGCAACGCCGTCAAGATCGCCGCCAGCGAGCTGCGCGAGCAGGTGCTGGACATCGCAGGCAAGCTGCTGGGCGTCCATCCGCATGAGTTGGATCTGCACGACGGCAAGGCCGTCGGCCGCTATAACGCCAAGCTCGTCGTCCCGATTGATAAACTTGTCGAAGAAGGCCGCCGGCGCAAGTACTCGCTCGAAGCCACGGGCATCTTCAAGCCGCGGACCGTCTGCGAGAATTACGACACCGGCCAATCGCCGCGGTCGTTCATCACCTATCTGTTCGCTTCGCACATCGCCCAGGTCGTCGTCGATATCGAGACCGGCGAGGTCCGCGTGGAACGTTTCATCGCCTGTCACGACGTGGGCAAGGCGATCAACCCGCAAAGCGTCGCCGGGCAGATGATCGGCGGAGCGACGCAGGGCATCGGCATGGCACTCATGGAAGAAGTCATCATGGACGACGGCGTGATGCGCAACCCGAACTTCACGGATTACATCCTGCCGACCTTCCGCGACGTGCCGACGATCGAAACGGTCATCGTGGAAAACGACGACCCCGGCGGCCCCTACGGTGCCCGCGGCATCGGCGAGCCGCCGCTCATCGCCGCCACGCCGGCGGTGCTGTCGGCCATCGGCAACGCGATCGGCGTATGCCCGCATACGACGCCGTGCAATCCGCAGCGCGTGTGGGAGCTCTTGCACCCGGAAGAAGCGCAGGTGCCGTACGCCGCGCGGCTGAGTCTCGCACCGGGGCATGCGATGATGTCTAAGTAAACAATCGCCGATTCGGATTCGAGTAGTCGCACGGCCTGATGGCCGTGGCGCTTCTTAGGTAGCATACGCTCGCTTAGTATGGCACGCCATGGACTTGCGCATCGACCACGCCACGATCGTCTGTCATCGCCTCGGCAAGCCCGTGGTGCTGGCGGATCATTCGATCCGCATCGATGGCGGGTTCATCGTTGATGTCGCGCCGACGGCGTCGATGGCCTGCGCGGATGCTGGCAAGATCATTGACGCGCGGAATCACCTCGTCATCCCCGGCCTGATTAACACGCATCATCATCTTTACCAGTCGCTCACGCGCTGCATGAAGAGCGTGCAGGATGCCCCGCTGTTTGGCTGGCTGACGGCCCTTTATCAGAAGTGGAAGCATCTCGACTACGAGACCGTCAAGCTGGCAAGCCAGATCAGCATCGCCGAATTGCTCCTGTCCGGCTGCACGACGACGAGCGATCACTTCTACATCTTCCCGAAAAGCAGCGACGTGCGCGTCGAGGCCGTGTTGGAAGCCGCCGAGTCGCTGGGCATCCGCATTCACGCCTGTCGCGGAAGCATGAGCGTCGGCCGGTCGCGCGGGGGCCTGCCGCCGGACGAGTGCGTGCAGGATGAGAAGACGATCCTCGACGATTGCCGGCGGGCGTTGCAGAGCTTTCACGACCCGAAGCCGGGCGCGATGCGGCGAATCGATCTTGCCCCCTGCTCGCCGTTTTCCGTCAGCGCAGAGCTGTCGCGTGACACCGCGGCACTGGCCCGTGAATACGCGGCCCTGCTCCATACCCACGCCGCCGAGACGCTCGACGAGGAGCGATACTGCGTTGAGAAGTTCGGCATGAGGCCCATCGAGTGGCTCGACCAGCTCGGCTGGCTCGGGCCGGACGTGTACCTCGCCCACTGCGTCCACCTGTCCGACGACGACATCCAGCGCATCGCCGCGACACGCACCGGCGTCGCCCACTGTCCCTGTTCGAACATGCGGCTCGGCAGCGGCATCCCGCAGGTGCGGCGTTTGCTCCGCGCCGGGGCGCGCGTCGGCCTCGGCGTGGACGGCAGCAGCAGCAACGACGGCGGCCACCTCCTCGCCGAAGCCCGACAGGCCCTGCTCCTGGCCCGCGCGGCGGAGGGGCCGAGTGCCATGACCGTGGCAGAGGCGTTCACCCTGCCGACGCTGGGCAGCGCGGCGGTGCTCAATCGACCGGAACTTGGCAACATCGCCCCCGGCTGCTGCGCCGATCTCGCCCTGTACCGCCGCGACGACATCGCCCTCGCCGGAGCCGTCGAGCAGGACCCGCTCGGGGCGCTGGTGCTCTGTCGCGTCGCCCGTGCGGATCGCGTGATCGTCCACGGCCGCACGGTCGTCAAGAACGGCCAGATCGCCACGCTGGAGCTGCCGACGCTGATCGAGCGGTTTAATCGTGTGGTTGCGGATGGTTTTACGAGCGCCAAGTGAGTCATCGAATCCAGCTGATCGCCGCGATGACGAAATCACCCTTTTCGCGTATCATGCACGCGCGTAACCGGTGTGCCCGGACGGATCCGGTGCGGCCATCGGTCACGCATCGACGGCGTATTTATCTCAAACGGTCACGCCGTCACCCGGCCTCGCAAAGGATGGTTTTACCCATGTCATCACGCAGATTTGTTGCGGCGTCCGCGCTGGTCGTGAGTTCTCTGTTCACGCTGGGCGGGTCCTGCGGCGTCAATCTTGGCCCGCCGGCAGAAGCGATACTCGCCGGCGCCTGGAAGATCACCGCACAGGACCCGGTGCAGAACAATCGGACCTTCGTCTTCGACGAGTCCGGCCGGTTGTCTGAGATACGTACGATGATCGGCCCGACGACCCTCATCGAGCGCAACGTGCACGATACAACCCGGGTCACCGGACAAAGCGTATTCGTCAAGACAAGCGGCAATCTGATCTTTGAAGGCACGCTGAACGATGCAGCGGATACCATCACCGGCGCGCTGAGGACCGAAGTCGCGATCCCGTTTACCAGTAATACGCTGATCACCGAACTGGGGCCCGCCACGCTGAATCGAACCTAGGCCCGCTGCATGCATGGTTGAAGTTTCCCGCCGCCGTGCAAGAATGAGGCAGTGGAACCGCCGCTGGATATTCCGCTTGCCCGACCTGCTGCTTGGCCGCTTTTCGGACCCGCCCTGCGCATCGGCCTGACCGGCCGGTTGCTCTGGGCCGTTGTGGGTAGCGGTTGTCTGGTGGTACTTACGCTGGCTGCGTGGCTCCCGCCGGACCCGCGCGGCTTTGGAACGCACGAGGCCCTCTCCGGTGCCTGGCCCTGCGGCTTCATCCTGACGACGGGGCTGCCCTGCCCCACCTGCGGGATGACCACGGCGTTCTCCCTGTTGATGCACGGCCGACCGCTGGCGGCGGTCGTCGCGCAACCCGCAGGTGCTTTTCTGTGTCTGGCCACCGTTTGCACGCTGGTTCTGTCGATACACGTGACAGCGACCGGTCGTGTGCCGAATGTCAACTGGAACCGCATCGGCCCGGTTCGGCTGTCGCTCGGTCTGGCCCTGCTGTTTTTGGGCGGCTGGGGCTTCAAGCTGGCGCACGGACTGCTCACCGGGGCACTCCCGACCAAATAGCAACAAGGTCACTACGAGACGTGGAAGATTTGATGCAGCACAACCATGAACGATCTGGCTCGATCGCGAGATCGATCGCAGGACTCCGACGTCGGTTCACGACGATGATGACACACGGTGCGACGTTGTCAGTCCTCTCGCTGACGGGTTGTCAGGCGGCCTATTTTCTCACGGCCGACGAAACACGAGAGGTGAAGGCGGAATACGCGCGGATCGGCACGAACAAGGTCGCCGTCGTCGTCTGGGCGGACCGCTACACGCTGGATGTGGACCCGAAAGCCCGCCACCGCATCGGCGAGGCGGTCACCTATGAACTGAAGCGTCATCTTCCGAAAGCACAATTCGTGCCGGCGCGTGAGGTGACGGAATTGCAGACGTCCGGTCTGGACTGGCAGAGCATGACCAACCAACAGCTTGCCGAGCGACTGGGGTGCGATTTAATCCTGCGAATCGACCTTCTGGAGTACACCACCCGGGCGGCCGACACGCGAGAACTGCGAAAAGGACGCGTCGAAGCGTCCATCAACCTGTACGAGGGCGGTGAGGGGGCGAGGATCGATCCAATCTACACCGCGGACGTCACGGCGACTTACCCCCCTCCCGGTAAGCACGCCATCGCCGATGTGACGGACTACGATCTGCTCCGAGCTTCAATCGAACAATTCGCCCAGGAAACGGCCAAGAAGTTCTACGATCATCGTGAATCGCGTCGGGGGCCGGAATCCAAATGAATACGCCGGCATGCAATTACCGTTCGTATCCTGCAGCTCGCAACCGTCGCCGCCGTATGCAGACGCATCGGTTCGCTGTTGCCTGCATCGCGCTCTTGCTGCTGCCGCTTCTCGCGAGTTGCGCGAAAATGGCCGCGGCCTGGACCAACATCACCGGCGGCGACTGGATCGAAGCGGAATACAAACTGAAGAAGACGCCGCTCCTGATTTTCATCGACGACCGCGGTGGATTCGTGACAGAACCGCGAGCCATCCGCGAATTGCACCAGACGCTCTCTGAGAACTTTCTTGCGTTCGATGTCAACAAGAACGTCATCCCCTACCAGGAACTTCAGCGCCTCCAGGCCGACGAAAAATATGATCGTATGTCCATCCGGCAGATCGGCGAGCAGCTCGGCGCCGATCAAGTACTCTACATCCAGGTGGAGCGGTTCACGCTGCAGGGTGAAGGCGGTGCGCCAATTTACAAGGGTATCTTCGCGACGCGGGTGAAGGTGCTCTCCACGGAGCGCAAGAAAGACATTCGTCTCTGGCCGGACAGTGAGGCCGGCCGGCGCGTCGAGGTCACCACGAATCCGCAGCCGATGGACAGCGACACCACGGCTGCGAAAGTTGCGACGGAGCTGGGAATCAAGATGGGCCAGGACATCGCCAGGTTCTTTTACGGCCGACGGGAATTCGCCCGGTGACATCTGTACTCCACTTGTTCGATGACTCTCACGACGCGACGCTGCTGCAGGTGCTGGCGACGCTATCGCGGCGGCACGACGCGGACGGGCACGAGCAGACCCTCTGCCGCCTCGGCGCCGGCCCCTGCCGATGGGCCGGCGACCCGCCACCGGTCAACGTCGAACATGTGACGCATCGTCTTCCGAAAATGTTTCATTACGTGCCCGGACTGTCCCGCATCGCCTCCCGAAGCGGTGCAGGACTCGTTCATGCCTGGGGGCTGGAAGCAGCCGCGGCCGCCGGCGCCCGGTTGGGCGATCTGCCGCAGGTGATGACCATCCTGAACCCGGCCGCGGTCCAACTCACGGCGGGCTGGTTGCGATCGCTCCCGCACGAAGCCACGATCGCCGCCGGCAGTCAGGTGATCCGCTCGCGGCTGATTTCGCGGGGGGTCTCACCGGAGCGGGTATTGGTCATCCGCGGGCCGGCCGACTTCGCCGCAGTTAACAAGGCAAAGCAATCCGATCTACGCAGAACCCTGCTCAGCGAGGGCGGACCGGTGGTCCTCATGGACGGGCCGGCTTCGCGCGGCGGCGGGCAGTATTACGGCCTGTGGGCCTGCGCCGTCGTACGCAAGGTGCTTCCAGCGTTGCGCGTGCTGTTGCCTTACGACTCGAAGGAATCACGGCGACTGCATCGATTTATCCGCCAGATCGGCATGGCGGATATGGTCATTGTGCCTGATCTGGCCTGGTCGTGGTCGCAACTGGTCGCCTGTGCGGATGTGTTCATGTGTCCGGCGGTCGATGAGACCTGCACAGAGCCGCTGGCCTCCGCGATGGCCGCCGGCCTGCCGATTGTCGGCTCTGCCGTCCGCTCCATCACCGAGATGATCGCCGATAAGCACAACGGTCTCCTCTGCAAACCTGGCGACCCTCGCGCCTTGGCATCAAAGCTGCTGACCGCCATCGAAGATACCGATCTTCGCCGCCGCATCACCGAAGTCGCCCGCGGACAGGCCTATGAGGTCTTCGGGGTTCGTGACTTCGCCGACAACTACGCCCGACTCTACGAAAATGTGCTTGCTCACCGCCCAGCCGCCGACGGCATTCGCGATACCGCCATGGTGGCGTAGCGGTTGAACCGAGCCGGGAGCGCGAGCGACGAAGCATGGCATCCCAGCTCTCGAATTCACCGAGCCTGCGCTTCCGGGTCGGATGGCTCACAAGCCACTGCCGATATTTCTCCATAGGACGAGTCGTTGGGAGAGGTACGCTTGAACCTCGAAACGGTCCGACATGCCTATCTGCGTCGCGTGGTCACGCCGGTACTTGGCGCCGCAGGACCCGCGCTGACGGAACGTCTTGCCCGCCGACTAGGTCGCGGCGTTCACAGCATGAACACGCCTGGCCGACGCAATGCGGAGCGTCACATCCGTACCGCCCTCGGCCCGGATGCATCAGAAGAACAGGTTGCCGCCATCGTCGAAGGCATGTACGACCACATCGCCCGCTTCTGGTCGGAGGCCGTTTTCTTGCGTCGACGCCTCAGCGACGCGTCATGGCGCAAGTACGTGAATGTCGAAGGCGAAGACCGACTACGTCAACTGACCGATGCACGCCGCGGCTGTCTGCTGGCGACGGCTTACTTCGGTAATCCGGCGGCCTGTGCGATCGCCCTCGGCCACATCTTTCGCCCCGTGTATGTCCTTGTCGATTACCTCGCGCAGCCGGCCCTGCGTGCATGGCAGAAGGACTTATACGACTGGCCGAACCTGCGGCCGATCGACGCACGAAAAGCCGCAGAGCATCTGCCGCGCGTGCTCGCCGACGGCGGAGCAGTGCTGATGATCTGCGAGCACACTCGCTCGCGGGGCCGCGTGATTGAGACGCAATTCCTCGGCAACACGCTTCGTTGCTACCCCACGCTGGACAGGTTGTCGCAGTGGTTTGACGTGCCCGTGGCTGCCGTCACATGCATACGCGGGAATTCGCCGTTTTCTTTTGCGCTGGCCGTTCACGAGATCTTCGAACCGGCGTCCGCCGCATCGGACGATGGCCGCGTCACGCGGCACACGCTCGCGGCCATGGAGCGCGCGATCCTTCGGCATCCGGCACAATATCTTTGGTCGGTTCCCGGCGCGTAGAATCGCCTGTGAACTCGACGGCCATTAATCCGTCGGCGATGGGGAGGGATCATCCTCACGATTCAGACGCAGCAATCATTGATACGGAAATCGGATCGGCGTCGTGCCCCAGAAAAGGTCGAACATCGTCGGCCCGGCGAACGCGGTGAGCGGCGGGCACAACGCGGGCAGGTTCGGTGTGGGGAGCTGGGCGCTGGCCCAAGGCGCGACTCCGAGCAGGAACAGGCCGGCAATGGTGATGATGCGGCTCCAGGACCACCGAGGGCGATCCGGAGCCAAGTGATTCGGCTGCTTTGTGTTCATGATCGGGTCCATCCATCTAGATAACGGACGAGTGGCAGATGGGACTGAAAAAAATAACCCCCCTGCGTGGCCGGGTGCTGGTAGCGTATTTATCGGTCCGCCCCTGCGACTAAAGCATACGGCCGTTCGCCGGCTTTGCACTCGCATCACAGGCCCCGCCCGAATATGCTTCGCAGCTTACACGGCCGGCGACTCCCAACTTGAAACGCCGCGCCTGTATCGAGGAGCATCATGAGCACTGTGAACGACGCGCCGATGCCGGCCGGAAACGAGCAACGTACTTTCCTCGGTCACCCGCTGGGCCTCTTCGTCCTCTTCTTTGCCGAGCTCTGGGAGCGCTTCAACTTTTACGGCATGCGAGCCCTGCTCATCTTCTACATGACCAAGTGGTTCATGTTTGAAGACAAGTTCGCGACGTCCTCCTACGGCGCGATCAACGGACTCATCTACGCCACCCCGCTCATCGGCGGCATGCTGGCCGATCGCATGCTCGGCTATCGGCGATCCATCGTGCTCGGCGGCATCCTGATGGCCATGGGACAATTCGGCCTCTGCGCGGCCGGCTTCGAGCTACTGCCCAACAGCAAGTGGACCTTCTACAGTTGCATTGCCTTCATCATCGCGGGCAACGGTTTCTTCAAGCCGAACATCTCCACGATGGTCGGCACGCTCTACAAGCAGGGCGACCCGCGGCGCGACGGCGCTTTTACGATTTTCTACATGGGCATCAACATCGGCGCGGCGATTGCACCGCTGGTCTGCGGAATGATCGGCGAACTGTACGGATATCATTACGGCTTCGGTATCGCCGGCGTCGGCATGATCATCGGCCTGCTCTGTTTTACCGGCTTCCGGCAGTACCTCGGCGATCGTGGTCTCCCGCCGAGCCCGACATCGATGACCCAAGCGAGCTTTGCCGGCATACCCAATGGCGCATTGCTCTATCTGGGAATCATTGTCTTTATCCCGTTTGGTGCTTTTCTGGTCTCACAGCCGCATATTGTCGAATCCTACGCGGCCCCGATCGTCGGCTTCGGCTTCATCGGTTACATCCTCTGGGAGGCGTTTCGCGCGACAAAGGCCGAGCGAGACGGCATCCTCGTCGTGGTCATCCTGACGCTTTTCTCCGTTGCATTCTGGGCCTTCTTTGAACAGGCAGGCAGCTCGATCAATCTCTTTACCGATCGTCACGTCGATCGAGTCCTGTTCGGCTGGGAAATTCCCGCTTCGGCCTTCCAGTCGGTCAACGCCATCTTCATCGTGCTCCTGGCCCCGGTCTTCTCCGTTCTCTGGCTCAAGCTCGGTCGCATCGGCAGGGATCCCTCGAGCGCTCTGAAGTTCGTACTGAGTCTCGTTCAGCTCGGCCTGGGCTTCTTTGCGCTCGTGCTGGCCGCCAAGCAGGCAGAGAGTGGTGCGAAGGCAAGTCTGCTGTTGTTGCTGCTTGCCTACTTCCTGCATACCACGGGCGAGCTATGTCTCTCGCCGGTGGGTCTCTCCATGGTGACAAAGATGGCGCCGGCACGGCTGGGCGGTCTGCTGATGGGCATGTGGTTCCTGTCGGCCGCATTCGCCCACGTGATCGGCGGCAAGCTGGCCGGCATGTCCGCCGACTGGGGCTACGCGAAGCTCTACATGGTGATCTTCGTCACAGCCGTCGGCAGCGCCGTCGTCCTGCTTGCGATCTACCCGATCATCAAGAAATGGGAAAAAGCCCGTCTGGCAAGCCATAATGAAGCTTAACAGAGCGGCTTCCCGGTCATCACGTAAGTAAACCGCGCTCACGGTGCGTTAACGTGCGTTCGCCGCCTGCGGGCTGCACTCGCTGGCATGTGTCCGCCTGAGATCATGCCAGGCATTGCTGCGCTGCATCAATGTCCCGTCATCGGTGCCGGCGGGCGATCGGGGTCGAGCGGCGCGGCCTTGGCACGATTGGCATCCCAGAATGCGTAGAGGCACAATCCGAGAAACGCGATCAGCCCCAGCCAGTTCGACATGCCCTCGTAGGACTCCGGATTCGCAAGATGCGAGGGATATTGCAGCCACTCCATGAGCCCGAAACTCTTGAGGTACTCATCGTCGAAGGCCGTCAGACCGCTGATGATCACACCGATGATCGCCCCGCCGGCAATCAGGCCTGATGCAATGAGAATGCCCTTGTCCCCGCGCGCCTTCGAAAGATTCGCGTCCGTTGTCTTCCGTTTGACCATTGCTGCCACGATCGCACCGACGAGGATCGGCGTATTCAGCTCAATTGGCAGATACATTCCAAGCGAGAACGCCAACCCGGAGATACCGAGCATCGAAATCAGGATTGCGATCACGATGCCTGTGATGTAAAGCAACCACGGCACCTGTCCCCCGCCGACGAAGCTCTGCAAGGCACTGGCCATGACATTCGCCTGCGGCGCTGCCAGCGCCTCCGGGTTTATAACGGGGTCGTAACCCTTCGTGCGCGCCAGAAACATGATCGTGCCCGTGACAAAAGCCGAAGCCAGCACACAGGCGATAATGGCGCTGTACTGAATCTTTCGCGGGCTGGCGCCGATCCAGAAACCAAGCTTGAACTCCGTCACCAAGGTGCCAGCCATCGACAGGGCTGACGCGACGACGCCGCCAACCAGCAGCGTTGCAAGCATACCGGCATCGCTCTTGGGCAGACCCGCCGCGAGCAGCACCACGGCCGTAATGATGATCGTCGTGACGGTCATGCCGGAGATCGGCGTCACGGAGATCATGGCAATGGCCCACGCAGAGACCGTCGTAAAGAGAAATGCTACGCTCAGCGCAAGGGCGACAGAAATAAAGGTCAACCGCCAGGGGTTTTCGATGTCAGCCATCACGCCGAAACGGAAATAGAACAGCATCACGATCGTCACGATGATGCCGATGCCGAACAGCGCGGGATAGTTGATATCCTGATCGGTGCGGTCAGAGGATGCCGTGCCGCTCTGTGAAGCAAACAGGCCGCCCAGCGCCTGCCGCAGAGCCGTGGCGATCACGCCGCTCATCTTGAAGATGGAAATCAGTCCCGCCGCGAAGATCCCGCCGATTCCGATGTTTCTGGGAATCGCGCGGAAGATCTGATGCGCATCCGTGCCGGCGATGTCCGGATTGAGCAGTTGCAGGTTTTCCAGACTCAGAGGCGCCAGCAGCGGGATGATTACAAACCACGAAAGGAACGAACCGGCACAGATGATGGAGGCGTACTTGAGGCCGATGATGAACCCGAGCCCGAGCAATTCAGCACCCGTGCCGAGGGAGAAGACGGCCTTGAACTCATGCGTGAGTCGATGCAGCTTTCCGATGGCCGCCGTCGTAAAGTTCTCGTGAAAGAGTCTCATCGCGCCGGACAGCCAGTTGTAAACCATGCCGATCAGGAAGGAATAAACAAGCACGACCGCCTGACCGCCGCTATGAGTTGCACCTGTCACCAGGATTTCATTGGTCGCCGTCGCCTCGGGGAACGGCAGCTTGCCGTGCATTTCCCGGACGAAGTAGCGCCGGAATGGAACCAGGAAGATTGCGCCCAACACGGCACCGAGAAGCGGAACCAGGAAGATCAAAAAGAAAAGACGCCCGCCGGAAATGCTGAGTTTCTCGTGCAGCTTAAGCACATAGATCGCCGGCATGGTGAAGACCGTGCCGCCAGCGACGATGCCGCTGGTTGTGCTGATCGCCAGAATGTTGATGTTTTCCAGCAGTGAGCTGGCGCGTCGCCCCATCCGCAGCAGCAGACCCGAAAGCCCCACGGACAGAATCGAAATCGGGATCGCCGTCTCGATGCCCTGACCGACCTTCAGCGCGAGGTACGTCGCGGCCATCGAGAACAGGATGTTCATCGCGATGCCGAAGACGATCGACCGCATCGTCACTTCCGGCACCGTCACCTGCGGCGGCACCATCGGCACGTACGACTCGCCGGGCTTCAGTTCGCGATAGGCATTCTCAGGCAAACGGCTCGAGACAGCAGGTTCGGACATGGACGAGTCCTCGAATAAGAATTGACCGCGCCAGAATAGAATTACAACTGACGATCAACGAGTGACAAAATTCGCTTGCGGCGGCCCCGCTCAAGACGATATCCGCGTCAGCAGGCCGCCACGTTCATTCGCGATCGTTAGTCGCAGTCAGCTATTTCTCCTTCCCCCACAACTGCGCCAGCTCCACGAGGATCTTCACCGCGCTCTCCATCTGTTCCAGCACGGCAAACTCCAGCGGTGAATGAAAATTATGCATTCCCACGGACAGGTTCGGCGTCGGCAAACCCTTCTCGCTGAGTTTGGAGCCGTCCGTGCCGCCGCGGATGCTCTTGAATTTCGGCGTCAGACCGGCGGCGCGGATCGCCTGCTCCGCCAGCTTGACCGCCCGCGGGTCCTTCGCGAGGTACTCGATCATGTTGCGATACTGTTCTTTGATCTCGATGACGATCCGCGCGCCAGGATGCTCGGCGCGGATCGTGTCGGCAATCGCGTGAAGCACCTTTGCCTGCGTATCCAGTTCAGCGGTCACAAAACTTCGCAGGAGAACGCGTATCTTTGTCTCCGGCACGCCGCCCTCGATGACATACGGATGCAGAAAACCGTCTCGACCCTCCGTTGTCTCCGGCGAAAGCCAATGCCACGGAATGCGCTCGACGAACTGCGCCGCCAATCGAATCGCGTTGATCATCCGCCCCTTGGCGTAGCCGGGGTGGATGTTCTTGCCGGTGATGGTCACGACGGCGACGTTCGCCGACCAGGTCTCGTTCTCCAGTCCGGCCTCGCCATCGCCGTCGAGCGTGTAGCCCACGGCCGCACCGATCTTCGCCAGGTCCAGCTTGTCCGTGCCGCGTCCCACTTCTTCGTCGCAGGTGAGCACAACGCGGATCGGCCCGTGCTTGAGCTCCGGGTGTGCCATGAGCTGCGCCGCCGCCGTCATGATGACCGCCAAACCGGACTTGTCGTCCGCTCCGAGCAGCGTCGTGCCGTCGCTCGTGATGAGCGTCTTACCCACGAGGTCGGCCATGCCCTCGGTTTCATCGACGCGGATGATCCGCGTCGGGTCGCCCGGCAGAGTAATATCCTTGCCGTTGTAATTCTTGTGAACGATCGGCTTAACGTTCTTCGCCGTGAACTCCGGTGAGGTATCCATGTGCGCGAGCCATGCGATCGTCGGCGCGCCAGGCACATTGCCGGGAACCGTTGCCCAGACGATGCCGTTTTCGTCCTGCGAGACATCGGAGAGCTTCAGGGCCTTCAGCTCGTCGACCAGCATGCGGCCGAGTTCGAGTTGACCCGGGCTGCTGGGATAGTCCTTCGTCTCTTCGACGGCGGTAGTTTCAACTTTGACGTAACGGGTGAAACGATCGAGAAGAGTGTCCACTTCGCACCTCCAGACCTACAGAGGAATTGGTGGACATGTTGTACGGCGCGGCACGCCTGCGTGCAAATCCCGTCTTACAGCCGGAGGACGTTCGACACGATCGTGTTGATCGCCGTCAGAAGGGTGGTATTCACCAGCGACTGCAACTCGAAGTTCAGAGCGCCGAGCAGGTCGGGGTAGCATCCGGTGGCCTGAAGTACGGGCAGCCCGGCCACCGCCAGCAATGCAACCTTGGCGCGGCGCAGAAAGCGTGTTATCCGCAGCGAGCGGCAGCGACGGCCCGTGAAGGGGTTTTCGCGATGATTTCCGGCATCCGGATTCGATGGCATGTCAGATAACCCCAAAGAGGGTGTTGAAGAAGATCGAGGTCAGCGACTGCACGATCACCGCGCTGGTGAGGAGAATGTTCTCGGCCAGCACCTGGCTAAAGGCATTGTTCGGCAGACAGCCGACCTGCTGGACGACAAAGAGGGCCGCCAGAAAGCCGCCCAGCCGAGGGCATCGTCGCAACAGTGCGCGGTTACTTCGTCGCATAACTTCTCCACGCCACGGGCGATCACTATATATCGGATGGATGCCGGGTTCGCAATTCCACCATCGATGTCGATACCGCCGAGGGCCTTCCGGAGCGGATCGGTCCGCGGCGCAACAGAGAAAGCCGACGGATGAACTACCCGTCGGCTTCACAGTAAACTACGTGTAAATCTCTGAGCCGCAGCGTCAGCCGAGCGTGCCCCAGAGCATGTCGAAGGTCGCCTGGACGACCGGCTGCGTCGTGGACGTTCCGGCGTCGAGCAACGACATGAAGAAGGCATTGATCAGCGCAGAGGAAAGCGAGGTCAGGGACGTTGAAACGCCCGTCAGGACGGCATTTCTCACGTCGGCATCGCACCCGCCGAGATTGACCTGAAGAGCCATCCCACCAAAGAGAACGGGCAGGAACATGCGGGAAGTCGCAATGCGGATGATAAGCGGACGCCTCATGAAGATTACTCCTTGTGAGCCCGCTCGCGAGGTAGATGATCAATCTAAACGCGCCGGGCTTATCCTGTCCATCGTCTCAGCCGAGGGCTTCCCGGTCGGAACGCTTCGACCTCGATTCTCGACAGATTGGCGGCATATTGCCCCTACCAGCGTCATACACATCGGCCCGGGAGGCAGTTGCGGTTTAGGTATTGGACGGTACGAGGGGCGGTTTGGCGCAGGATTTGCCGACGGCAACGCGGTCGATTCGCCGGCCCAGCAGGCAAGTGACCTCGTAGGGAATGGTTCCTAACCGATCAGCAATGGATTGCACGCTGTTGGGGCGATCAGGCCGGTTGTCGATCAGTGTCGCCTCGGACCCGCAAACCGCGTCCGGCAGGTCTGTCAGATCGACGGCCAGCTGGTCCATGCTGACCCGCCCGATGACCGGCGCATCCCCCCCGGCGAGGCCGACGACGGCCCGATTCGAGAGCGCGCGGACGTAACCGTCCGAGTAGCCCACGGGCAGGATGCCTATCCGCGTGGGCCGTTTCGTGACGTAGGTGCGGCCGTACCCGATGCAGTGCCCGGCAGGCAGCTCTTTTACCAGCGTGACATGGGTGACCAGCCGGAGGACCGGTCGCAGGTCAATCTGCGATGCCATGTGGGCCGATGGCAGGTATCCGTAGAGCGCCAGGCCCGGTCGCACCATGTCGAAATGCGCATCGGGCAGGGTGATCGTCGCGGCACTGTTGGCCAGATGGCGCAGCGTGCTGACCGGCAGGTCGCGGCCGGCGCCATCCAACAGCTCCCGAAATGACCGGAGCTGCTGCTGTGCCATGTCCTGGTCGCTCAAGTCCGCCGTTGCGAAATGCGAATAGATGCCTGCGAGTCGTATCTGCGGGACTTTCATACAGCGCCGCAGCAGTGCGACCGCTTCCATCGGTGTCGCCCCCATGCGACCCATGCCGGTATCGACCTTGAGGTGTACGTCGACTCTCGATCCGTTGCCGTGCCGAGCGATGCAGTCAATTGTCGAAGCGTCGGCCACCGTCAAGCTCAGGCGATGCCTGATCACTTCGGAAAACCGCGCTTCGCGCTCGCTCAACTGCGGTACTGCAAGGACATTGCCGAGTACCAGGATAGGGCGGTCCCAGCCGGTCTCGCGAAGCTCTGCGGCCTCCTGGAGGGTCGCAACGGCTGCACAATCAGCGCCGGCCTCTCGTAGCACCGGAGCCACCGTCCGCAATCCATGACCGTAGGCATCCGCTTTGAGAGGCGCGCAGAAGCGAACCTTCGGCCCGCAGCGGGCGCGCAAGACACGGTAGTTGTGCAACAGGTCGTCCGTGTTGATGTGTGCGACAAGGTCCGAGCGCATGGCATCCTGCCTGAGCGGCATCATAAGCATCGGCGTAATGCCCCGCGAGGTCCGCAGCAGCTCTGGTCAAATTGCACGATCTGCCCGTGGTAAAAGCCGCCTTGCCGAGAATCGCCTCGCTTTTTCGTAATGGTTGCTCGCCTTCCTCGGCCGGTGAGGACGCCGGCCGCTACTTTCACCACACGCTGCTCCGGTCGTGACCAGCGACGATGGGCAAGATCACCATGATAAAGCATTTATTTTACAGGTGGTTAGGAGAGCACCGCGGCTCTCTGGGCTGTGCCTGCGTTGCGCGCCAGTGGCATGGTCAAGAAGTGTCAACGAGCGGCAGAGATTCGTCAGGACACCCTGCACATCTGCACTGACAGGCAGACGGTGGCCGAGTCACAATCAGATTGGTATGTCGTACCTGCGCCGGGAACAAACTGCCCAGGAACCGCGCACGTGCCATTCCAGGGTGTCCGGCTCGAGATACCATTGCGAGAGCCAGCACCAGACATCTTCATTCTCGCTCCGAATGATCAGGATGACCTCAGCCAACTTGCAGACTTGATTGGTTTGTAACAATTCATCGAGAGAACGCGGCGAGAGGAACATCTCAGTGGAATGCAACCGGCGGGCGCCAGACCAAGTAAACCAGCGTTTCTGCTCTTCCGGCAACATGAAGGTGACCAGGTCCGCGCTCCGCACATCACCGACAATCATGAGCGCGCCCCCTTCTTCCAGACACAACTCACGAAAACGTCTGCCACCCTGTAAAGTATCGTACTCCTCGCGCCAGAACCTCGCAAAGACGTCATCCGGCGATGCATCATTCGGGAGATCTTCCCCGAAACGCAACGCGTACTTACGAGCGACCCAATCTCGATTGCGCGAATCGATCAGCGGGCGGCGATTCTTCATGCAGGTATCGCGGTATCGTTCGAGAGATCCAGTGCGACGTGCGTTAAGCTGCTCATAGAGGACTTCTCTCAGCGTATCCACATGTTCGGGATCAATCGTGCCCAGCACGCGGAGCGGCATGTTCATCAATGCGACCCGAAACGCATCTGTATCCGCTATCGGCGTGAAGGCGCACGCCCCCCAGGTCTGCTCCTTCTCGTAGGCAGCCACACGTTGATCCAACGTGGCGGTCGGCATCCAGTCTCCTGGAGGATCCGACTTCTTCAGGGTACGAATCGCGACGAAGACGCCTCCTGCGAAGGCAACCAGACACGTGGCGGCAAAGATGTAGCGCATGCTCATCGGATAGGAACTCCCTGCTCGGACCTAAAACTTCTAGAATGCTCACGCAACGATCAAACCAGCTGCAGTTTGGCTCCTTGAATTTTCAGGTCACGCAAACCTCTCCATCGCACCAGCATGCGGACCCGCCGCAGAGGGTGCCGTTGCACGCCGCAGGGCATTTATTGACCGCGGGGACTGGAATGGGTTCGATCTGCCCCATCGGCTGAGCCAGCACCCGGTTGCCCAGGCCGAATCCGGCAAGGAAACTAATCATTGCAACCAGCAGAAACCCGATGTGTTTTTTGATGCCTGAGTTCGATCGACTGCTCATTCTGCCACTCCATTCGTAAGGAAACGCCTCGAAAACAATGAGCCGGCCCGCACGGGTCAGATCCTCACTGAGTAGATTCAGCCATTCCACGACATCGAACGACGATGCATCTTCGGTCATCTGTTGTACGTACCATAATGTGATCATCAATGCTGCGCGACCGGGTCGGATGATAAGACACGCGCAGGAGCGCAGACGACTCTCCGAGGCGCATCGACTCCACCAGAATATCGTCGCTTGAAGCCGTAATGGTATCCAAATCGAAGGATTTCCCGTTTTCGTCCCGAATAATGACTTCGCGAACAACGGGCTCTTCACCTACGATCAGACGACCAAGCAGAAGTGAATCGGGCACTGCGATGAGCCCACCGGAGGGATGGCCTCGCAACCACACACGCTGTGACGACACGGGGCAGCAGTCGTAGGTCACGTCCACGGCACAGTCGATCGGATCGCCCCTCGCAGAATTCGACAGGCGAATTGCTAACGCATTACTGCCGGATACGACCATGATTCGGGGATCGATCGAATGACCGCTGGTGATTACACACCCTCGCGCTACCGCGGTCGGGCACATGCTTATCACTCGTTCATGCGGTGTCTCGAAGGAGCCCAGATCCACTTCTTGGGGCAGCGGATAGTTGATCTCACCCCGGAGAACAATTCTGAAGGCCTCCGAGTAACCTTCGCAGTGAACTTCCACCACGTGCTCGATGGCTCCCTCGGAATCAGCGGGCGCTAAGACATAATCCATATCGATGCACGAATCAGCCGGTACGGAAAGCGGCAGTCTGCCAGCGTTGACAAGAAGACATCCGCAGTACTTCTCGATACGCTTGATAACGGATGGCTGGCCGCTTGCGTTCCGAAGTCTGATGCGTCCGCGAATCGTTTCCTTGCTAATCCACTTCCCGATGTACGCTGGATTGCCATCCACGACGACCAGTGGTGGCGCGGTAGCTTGCCAGAGACGCGAGCTCAATCCAGCGATCACGGCGACTGCTGACAAGAACAGGCCAAACAGCAACGACTTCCGGATCATCAGACGCCCCTTCAGGGCCGGCTCTAGCGATAGCTGCAACTCCGAGGACTCCAATTCGTGCCATCAGTTCGGCTTGTCTTCGATCAACCCATCCGGACGACAATCAAATCGGAAACCTGTTCCGCGAACATGGAGCGAAGCAAGCGGGGAATCGCCGGGCTCCGACCCTTGATGGAGAGAACCCGCCAGCAGCCGCAATGCTCTTGCGTGACCATCGGCGAAACTCAGATTGAACCGACCTCCCCGATGCCAGCTTTCGGTGCCTCTCAGCATGAAGACTGCCCCGCCGCCTGCGTTGCCCGTTAAAGCGATCTGTTCCCATGCGATCGCTTCGCCGTACAAGACCGTCTCAGATGGAGATGGAACTCGGAATGCGGGGCGCAGGAACACGCCTACTGACCAGAATCGCCTGACCTGATCTGTTCCCGTTGGGCCGATTCCGCGATAGGCATTGCCCCAGTAGCTGGTCCCCACCGAGACGTGCATGGGCTGGTTTTCCATGGCTCCATCCCAGTAATCGCCTGCACCTACGTACTCACGAGGCGGCAGGCCGAAATCTGCCGCGCATCGAAACAGCGAGTAGTCCGTGTTCGCGCCGACCTGTCCGAACAGCGTCCGATTGAGTGGTCTTGTCTCGGCGCGACGTGAACTCAGCTTTCCCCAGCGCGCTCCAGACCAGATGTTCTCTGCGCCTGTCCCGCCTCCGTAATCAAAGAAACCCTCATCATGGAGTTCGTTGACATCTGAGATCGGATGCGCGGGAAGGAGCAGAGTCGAGGCATCTTCAGTTGCATATGCCGTGGAGGCCATCGTCAACTGGCGCAGGTTTTCGAGACATGTCGCCTCCGCCGCGTTGCTGCGAACTCTTGCTAGCGACGGGATGCCGACCGCAGCCAGAAGCGAGACGATAGAAATCGCAACCAGCAATTCAACGAGAGAGAAGGCCCGAAATAGTTGCCTTGCGTG
>JRYF01002370.1_pt1 | contig 40461 bp, 30 predicted proteins | sample 235331 | NCBI WGS metagenome assembly JRYF01 (sample SAMN03074217, study PRJNA261475) | activated sludge metagenome | biome: Wastewater Treatment Plant; feature: Wastewater; material: Activated sludge; isolation source: activated biomass of a wastewater treatment plant treating hydrocarbon... ... | reverse complement strand
CTTTTTCAAAAGCCGCTTTAACTTCCCGAAAACCGTGCAGCTCCGACATGATGCTATTGTTCAGGTAGATGGCGAACCGGCCAGCGGGCTTCCTGTGAAAAAAATGGTAAAACGATACGACCCCCTCCACTTCAATATTGGAGATGTTGAAAAGGGTCGCCAAGTGGTGGATGTCCTCGTCGCTGAGATAGCCTTTCACATCGTGCATGGCCCACAGCGCGTTCAATAGTTGCGTCCGTTTCAGGCTGACGGGTTTCATGTTGTCGTTTTATGGCTCCAGACTGCCGGGCAAACGAGATCCCACCTCCAGTGAAAGCGTATTTTTTCCCGATTGCGCAGCAGTCAATAGAAGTTGGCTAGTAACTATTCAGCATGGAGANNNTTTGTTTTTTGTGAAAAATTGAAAATTTTTCACAAAAAACAAACCCTGTTGAATAGTTATGTTGGCTATAAATAATGTTTTTCGATGACCTGCCTGTGGTGCAGTTCGTGCCCTGCGATGATGTAGGCAAGTGCCAACGGCGTGACTTCACTGCCGGCGGCCATTCCTACCCTGTCCCACATTTCATCGGTAAAATTTTCAAAAAGCTGGATAGTAGCCTCCCGCACGGCAGCATATTCCCTAACGAGGGATTCGGGCAGTCGCTGTGCAGCACCGGAGAACGGGACATAGTCATCCTGCTCAAAGCCCGGCAAGGGTGTTTTGTCGTTGCGGGCAATGCGCAGCGCTCGATAGGCAAAAACACGTTCGCCATCAATGATATGGCCAACCACTTCGGCCAGGGTCCATTTGCCGGGAGCGTAAGCATGTTCCCATTTCTCCCATCCAATGGATTCCAGGAAATGTATCATGTCTTCTTTGTTGCGGACCAGCAGCGCAACTATGTCTTCATCGCCGACCAGGTCAACGTAGCGCCTATAAAAAGGAGCATAAGTGCCGGCTTGCGGCCTGCGGAGGATGGATGCTGTATGTGTCATGACTGTTTTATTTTAGTGAACTATAATCCCTTTCTTTCAAAATTGGCGGTCTTGTATGATAGGGTGTAATGATCTTTGTCAGAACAAGAGGTGATTATGGCCAACAGCGGACATTGGCAAGCAAATGCGAAGCTGCCAGGATTTGAAATTTTTGGAAATTTACGGCCAAACTAATGAAAAATGTCCAAGCACAAACCACGACGCAACCGAAACAAGGAAAAACTGCATGAAATCATTTTCGAGGCGGATACCCAGGCCGGCAAGATATTCGATGTCGTTTTGCTCATCGTCATCGTGGCCAGCGTTTTGGTTGTTTTTCTGGAGAGCGTGGCGGAATACCGCAGGCAGTTTGGTCACGTGTTGCATGTACTTGAATGGATTTTCACGATTTTTTTCACCATTGAATACATACTCCGCCTTTACTGCGTCTATCGCCCATGGAGGTATGCCAGGAGTTTTTTTGGCATCATTGATCTGTTGGCCATTTTGCCCACTTACCTGAGTTTCTTTTTTGCCGGTGCGCAAACCCTGCTCGTCATTCGCATTTTGCGGTTGATGCGGGTATTCCGGGTATTCAAACTCGGTCAATTTCTTGTCGAAGGGGATGTCATCGTGCGGGCCTTGCGGGCCAGCAGTGCCAAGATCATCGTGTTCCTGCTGTTCATCATGCTCATGGTCACGGTGTTTGGCTCATTGATGTACCTGATCGAGGGCGACGGTGGCAATGAAGGTTTCACCAGCATCCCTCGCAGCATCTACTGGGCTGTTGTGACCCTAACGACAGTAGGCTATGGCGATATTACCCCCATGACTTCCATTGGGCAGTTTATCTCTGCGATCGTGATGATACTGGGCTATGCCGTGATTGCCGTGCCTACCGGCATCGTATCCGCCGAAATGATAAGGACGGTAAGGAGGTTCAACACGCAAGCTTGCCGCTTCTGCGGAAAAGAAGGCCACGATGACGATGCCGTTTTCTGCAAATTTTGCGGGGAACAACTGAATGACGAGGGATGAGGGGACGAGGGGAGGAAGAGCCTCGAACAAATTCAAACAACCTTAAACGGCGATGGCAAGATCACTTGTCAAACCTCAATTCCTGGATCACGTGTTTTCCGCCACTTACTTTCATGTAGATATACACCCTGAAGGTGCCGGTAGAGGCGGTGAGGTTGCCGATGCAGTATTCGGAATCTTGGCCTTTGGAAGTGCCTTGATGCACTTGGCTGAAACTGCTCGGTTTGTTTTTGGCGAAAAAGTCCTTCAATACCCGGATGGCATCGGACTTGGAGTAAGTACCTTCCTTGTCCATCACGGCTATCTCCACATTGTTGTCGAGAAAAGGGCCTAAAGCATCGGCGTTGCCGTCGCCAATGGCCTTGGTAATGGCGCTGATAGAAAATTCCACATCGGCAGCGAAGGCGAGTGATGAGACCAAAAAGACGGCAAACAATACTTTTTTCATGGATGGAAGATTTAAGAACAACACTTAGGAACACCAAAAGAATAAAATGCAATTTTATTCTTTTAAGAAACCTTTATTTCCTGTGCTTTCAAGGCATCAAAAAGTAAATTTATTTTTTTACTGTTCCTTACCGTATTTATCGCAGAAACAACTGCTTCGTTACGGTTCGTAAAGTTCTTTTAAAATATTCAAACGAGCAATAATCGGAATATGTTCGTTGAGCAACTTTTCTGACGTTGTACCAAACTGGGAGTAACAAAAGAAAACCAAACCTTAACTATACAGCAAATCAAGTGACACAATGAACGGGCCATTGCTATGAATTGGTATTTTCTGAATTAGATTCTCAAAAAACAGATCAATTCAGGATGCCATTGAGTTTATTCAATTGCAGCCTGCGGATGAGACCCACTCGTTCCCAAAATCAGCGAAGACTACTTTTGGCCGACATAACGACGATACAACGAAAGGTAACAGATCTTTCAGTGAATGTTGTTATGCTATCCAATGGTATTCATTTTTATTTTAAAACATTGAAAATCAAATATTTGTGAATAGTAACGAGTCAGGCCATGTTACGTGTTCAAAAATAATTCACCGTTTTATTTAGAACGATTGTTTGGAGCATCTTTAATCGCTCCAAGTCATAGGAGCAATTTATTTCGTGCATTTTACCAGGGCAATATGCACTAACTTTGCATTACTTCTTTCTTTTTAATAATTGCTCGCATTCGCAATTGATAGCCAATAAATTGCAAAATGCTCAATGACCCCAATGACCAATGACCAATGACCAATGACTTTCAATGACGTTTATCTATAAAACCACTTTCAAAATCTTCACGAACAATGAATACCACCCGCTGCGCGCTCATCATACTCGACGGATGGGGCATCGGCCAGAAGTACGAGGCCGATGCCATTGCCCACGCACAAACTCCCGTCATGGACAGGCTCTTGAAAAATTACCCCCATTCCGTGCTGACAACCCATGGTGAAATGGTTGGGCTGCCGGAAGGTCAGATGGGAAATTCTGAAGTCGGCCACCTCAACATCGGAGCGGGCCGCATTGTCTATCAGGAATTAGCCCGCATCAACAAAGCCATTCGGGAAGGGGAATTGCAGCGTCATCCTGTCCTGTTGGATGCCTTCCGTTATGCACGGGAAAACGACAGGGCTGTCCATTTCATCGGCCTGCTTTCCGATGGCGGAGTTCATTCCCACATTGACCATCTCAAGGCCCTCTGCAATATGGCATCGAGCGAGGGGCTGCGACGGGCTTTTGTCCACGCATTTATGGACGGGCGCGACACGGACCCGAAAAGTGGGGCAGGTTACTTGAAAGACTTGATGCAATCCATTGAAAATCAATCTATTAAAATAGCTTCTGTCGTAGGTCGCTATTTTGCTATGGACAGGGACAAACGGTGGGAGCGGGTGAAAATAGCTTTTGATTTGCTCGTGAATGGTACAGGCGAGGCGACCTTCGATCCTGTTTCTACTATATATAACAGGTATGCGGCAGGGGAGACCGATGAATTTCTGAAGCCCATCGTCTGCACCGATGCCTTGGGAAGGCCTGTTGCCACTTTGCAAAATGGCGATGTTCTTATCTGTTTCAACTTCCGCACGGACAGGCCCCGTGAAATATCCACGGTGCTGACCCAGCAGGACATGCCCGAACACGGAATGAAAAAACTCGACCTTCATTACGTGACGATGACCCGCTACGACGAGACCTTTCAAAACACCCATGTCGTTTTTGAAAAAGACAACCTATCCGAAACCCTGGGCGAGGTGATTTCAAAAAAGGGTCTCACGCAAACACGGATTGCCGAAACGGAAAAATATCCGCACGTGACCTTCTTTTTTTCCGGGGGCAGGGAAGCGCCTTTTCCCGGTGAGCATCGCATCCTCATACCTTCGCCCAAAGTAGCCACCTACGACCTTCAGCCCGAAATGAGCGCCCCGGAAGTGACCGATGCCATTATCGCAGATATTGGATCGAACAAACCCGATTTCATCTGCCTCAACTTTGCCAATACAGATATGGTAGGCCACACGGGGGTATGGGCTGCGGCCATACGCGCTGCCGAAACAGTGGATACCTGTTTGGGCCGCCTGCTCGATACGGCCAAGCGGCATGGCTACGAAGCCATCATTATCGCCGATCACGGCAATTCAGATTACCTCATCAATGAGGACGGCACACCCAACACGGCACATAGCATGAATCCTGTGCCTTGTATTTTCGTGAGCCATCGGGCCGGTGAGTACACCTTGAAAAATGGAAAACTCGCCGACATTGCCCCGACCATCCTCCAACTCATGGGCATCGAACCTCCGGAAGCAATGGACGGGGAGGCGCTGCTCGAACCGGCCAAAACCGCCATGATGTTTAATCCATAAAATTTGATTGTGTTGAAATTTGCGCCAACAAACATAACAGGGCAGGGTAGTGCTGTAAAGATTGGAAAGATGTGCTACGCTATCATGACTGCACTGGTCATCGCACTGCTCGGATGTTCACAGCCGGTCGCTGGTCCCGAACGGGTGGCGGCAAAATCCTATTTCGATCTCAAAAGTTATTTCGACGGGGAATCGCAGCGGTTGTCAGGTTTGCCGAAGGCAAAAAAAATCGTTACTGCGGATGGGAAAACCGAAGAAAGGATATTGGATTCGCACGACTTTGGAGAAGACCTGAAAATTTTCTCAAACGCCGACATCAACCGACCGGCCTGGTCGGACAAGTACGTGGCCGATAGCGTCTTTAATGAACAAGGAAAACTCGTCCGGCTTGATTATGCTACGGATGACACTGACTTGCGGACAAAAAAAATCACCATAGAATTTGAGGAAGGCAATGTCGCTAAAGTTTTCATCGAAAACACCTCCATTACGGCAATTGCGGATACCCGGCAATTGCTCACCTATTTGCCAGGAAAGGGTTATACCATCGAAAGCCGTCAAAAAGTTGCTTTTTCGGACGACAAGACTTTTGTCGTGGAAGTACAGTTTTTTGGCAATTGATCAACGCCTTGCCACATAGACACCCCACAATATAATACCCATACCCGCTACATGAAGCAAGGTGATGATCTCGCCATCAAACGCACCCAACAGCATGGCTACCATCGGGGTCAGGTAGCTCACCGTTGAAGCGAACAGCGCGCTGGTCTTTTTTATCAGTTTGAAATAAAAAAGCGAGCCGAGTACCGTGCCGAACAGGGCCAACAAACAGAGGTATCCAAAAGAGACCCATGCTTTCTCGTCTTCGGCAAAAACCTGGAAAAAGCCCGAACCCGATAAATAAAGAATGGCCGGCACCCCGACCATCGTGTAAGAAACGGCACTGATGATCAGTGAACGGGTATCCGAGAGATGGTTTTTTATCACGTTTGAACTCACACCATAACAAAGGCAGGCCACTACGACGAGCAGCCCGAACCGGAACCCCTTCCAATCACCTTCTGCGTGGTCAATGAACAGGAGCCACAGCGTACCTGCTAGCCCCATAAATACCCCCGTGATTTTTGTCCAGGTGGACTTTACTTTAAAAAACATAATGCCAAGCACAAGGGTCGCCAAAGGCGTGAAAGAACTGAGCACACCGGAAAGGGAACTGCTGATTTTGGTTTGGGCCGTAGCAAACAACAAGGCGGGGAAGAAGCTGCCCACAAAGCCCACTATCGCCAACGGTTTCCATTTTGACCAATCTACATTTCTCGCCTGCACGGCAAAAAATGGCAGGAAACACAGGAAAGTGACCGACATGCGCACGCAGGCAACTTGCTGCGGCGTGAACGAAACCAAGCCTTTTTTGATGAGAATGTAAGATGAACCCCACGTAATGGCCAATATGAGCAGGATACCCCAAGCCGCAATCGGTACTCCGCCCAATTCCTTGTCCAACCGCCTTGTTGAAGGTTCTTGATTTTTCATTTTTAAAATCCACCCCGAAAAGTCAGCACNNAATTTGTGTTGAATTTCAGGCTCGGAATAAGATTACACCTCAAAATGGCCGCTCAGCAAGAAGCTATGCGGCAAGACATGGGTGGGCATTTTGAGATGTCACCTTATTCCTGCTCGATTAGCCATTGAGAACTTTATTTTTGAACCGTTACTAAGTAACGAATAGAAAATAACTTCTTGTGATTGTGGCGGTGAAGCCGCCACAACTACAAGAAACTTCCTAAAGTTTGCCGCATCAGGCGGCAAACTTTGGGAAGTTGTTTTTTTTACCGTTACTAAATACTCTTCTGCCCGTGCTGTATGATACAAATTGAAATGACTTTTCGGAGTGGACTCTTTTTAAAATCCTGAAAACAAAGAAGCCGGGAAGTCGTTCGCAACTTCCCGGCTCCGGTGTTCCACGTGGAACAAAATCAGTAGTTGTGCAATAGCCATTCCTTAAATGGTTCGAAGTCAGTGCCCATTTTAACGGTCACCTTTTTTTTGTCGGCCAAGACAGCCAAGCGTTCAGGTATCTCTATTTTTGTGTCAAGAATTGCCTCCACATCTGGCAGGAACTTGGAAGGGTGGGCCGTTTCCAAGACCACGCCCATCTCGCCCGCACTTGATTTTTGGTATTCCCGAAAAGCAAGGTAGCCTATCGCCCCGTGCGGGTCCATCACGTATCCATAGCGTTCAAAAATTTCCCTCATTGCATCCCGGGTGCGTTCATCGTCAAAAGCATAGCCTGCCAAATCGGCTTTAAAATTGTTCCACGTGGAACCATACAAATTCATCATGCGGGCGAAATTGGATGGATTGCCCACGTCCATGGCGTTCGACAAGGTCGGGACGGAGGGCTTTGGGCTGTAAATGCCCGTTCCCAAATAAACAGGGACAACATCGTTAGCATTGGTGGCGGCAATGAAGCGGTGGGCGGGCAGCCCCATTTTTTTGGCAAAAAGCCCTGCGGTTAGGTTGCCAAAATTGCCGCTCGGCACACTGAACACAATGGGCCTTTCCCTCTCCGACAATTGTTTGTAGGCTTCAAAATAGTAAAACGATTGCGGAATCAATCGGGCGATGTTGATGGAGTTGGCGGAACTTAGGCGAATGGCCCCGTTCAGATCCGGGTCAAGGAAGGCTCGTTTCACCAGGGCCTGGCAATCGTCGAAAGTGCCTTCCACTTCTATTGCTGCCACATTGTCGCCGAGGGTCGTCAGTTGTTTTTCCTGCAAAAGGCTCACCTTGCCGGAGGGGTAGAGGATGACAATACGGATGCCCGGCGCATGGTGGAATCCAGCGGCGACCGCACCGCCCGTATCGCCGGAAGTGGCAACCAAAATCACCAGTTCCCTGTCTTCTTCCCGGTTGAAGTAACTCATCAACTGCGCCATGAAACGGGCACCAAAATCTTTGAATGCGAGCGATGGCCCATGAAAAAGTTCCAGAACGTGCAAGTCCTCGTCCAGGGATACCACGGGGGATGGAAACGTGATGGATTTCTCAATGATTTCCTTCAAGTCCCCTTCGGGAATTGCCCCGTCAAAAAGGTGGCGGCATACCGTGAGGCCAATCTCTTGAAAGGAATGGCGGCCAATATTTTCGATGAAGTCATCAGGCAATCGCGGAAGGTGCAGAGGCATATAAAGGCCGTTGTCCTGGGGAAGCCCCTTGAACACGGCCTCTTTCAGGGAGGCCGTCAGGGCGTTGTTTTTCGTGCTGTACAATCGCATCTTTTGTATGTGGATTTTTAATGTGGAAAAACGTGTGGAAAAGTGTGGAATTCATATCCGCACCGCACCGCTTTGGTTGACGGGAGAAATAAAACATTCGTTCCCGATTCCCGCATCCGTGAAAACACGCCTCATTGCTTCACCTGCTGCCTCGGCTATCGTGCAATTGGGGCAAAGCGCAAACATAGAAGGCCCAGCGCCCGAAATGCTGCAACCCAGGGCACCTGCATGTAGTGCTGCTTCTTTTACTTCGTAAAAATGCGGAATGAGCCTGGCACGCTGCGGCTCGATGACAACATCCCGGAGAGAGCGGCCGATCAGTTGCAAATCCGAATTGAAAAGACCCATGACAAAAGCACCCAAATTTGCATTCTGCCGGATAAACTGCCGTAGCGGAACCGTATCGCTCAGAATACTGCGGGCATCTTTGGTCAACACTTCTACCTCAGGGTAAACGACGGCAAGGCACAGTCCCTGCGGCACTGGCAAGCGGTGAACATCCGGCGGTGCATGTTCCCGGATGAGCAGCAGGCCGCCCAGTAGGCAAGGAGCCACATTGTCGGCATGCATACCGCCGGAGGCAAGTTGTTCTCCCTGCATCGCAAAAGGCAGCAGTTCTTCTTTTGACAGTGGTCTCCCCAACAATTCGTTGACGGCAAAGGCCCCGGCCACGGCGCTCGCCGCACTGCTGCCCAGACCGCTCCCGATGGGCATTTTTTTGTGGAGTTCCAATTCGATGCCCAGTCCCTTTTCTTCGAGGTGTTCCATGAGTTGCAGGGCGGCAAAACCCGCTGTGTTTTTCATGGGGTCGAACGGCAGCTTGTCGCCCGCTCCCGTAATGCGGGCAATGCGCAGGCCTGGCTTATCGGAGAATCGGGCGATCACCTCGTCCCCTGGCATTTCCAGCGCAAGGCCCATGATGTCGAAGCCCACGGCAACGTTGCCGACGGAGGCTGGGGCGAATACTTTTATTTCAGATTGCATAAGCAGGATGCTGTGATTGAGGTGTTTTACGGAGTAGTAGAAGGTGTGTTCCCCTAATTGCCCCAAACCTTTTTGCTACTCCAAAAAAGCCCAAATATACCATACATTTTGTTGGGCCTGCATTTCCTGATTTGGTGGAAAGGTTCAATTATGATTCCACCCCGAAAAGTACCGGAAGGTTGAAAGAATAATCAGGGATAATCTTGTTAGGAAAAGATTTTTGAAAAAAAGGTCGTATATTTGGTTTAAGTTGTTGATAGTCAAGTTTTTGTAAAAATGAAGGCCGGGAGGCATCCTTCAATTTCTTACCTCACCACCAACCGTTCCACCCCGGTTCCTTGTGCCGTCGCAACACGCAGGTAATAGATGCCCGGGTGAAGTGCATCCAGGGACAAAGTTTGCCGATGCTCGCCTGCGGCTTGATTGCCTTTCTGAAAAGTGCGTAACAGCCGGCCAGCGTTGTCGAGCAGATCAATAGAAACGGGTTGGTTGCTGGTCAGTCGGTATTGAAGATTTGTCAGGCCGGATGCGGGGTTTGGGTACATCTGTATCGCCAGGATTTCAGGCTGGACAAGGCGCTGGGCCACCACCTCGTAGGGCACTTCGAGCAGGTCGCGCTGAAACACCCCGCTCCCGTGCGTGGCGGCCCGCAGTTTGCGGTTGGCGGCGGAGATTTTCAGGTCAAAAACCATCACGGCTTCGGGCAGGCCTTCGAGGTAGGTTTCCCAGGTTTCGCCAAAATCCACCGATGCGAAAACGCCGAGATCGTTGCCGACGTATAGGTTGTTGGGGAACAGCGGGTCAATGGCAATGGCGCTCGTGGGCAAGTCGGGCAGGCCGGCGCTGATGTCCGTCCAGGTGGTGCCGTGGTCGGTCGTTCGGTAGAGGTGGCCGGAGCCGTAGCCGCCGATAGTCACGTAAGCGGTGGCATCGTCGGTGGGGTCCACTTCCAGGTCTATGTAAAAGCGATTGGGCAGGCCAGCAGTCACATCCTGCCAGGTGTTGCCGCCGTTCAGTGTGACGAAAACGTGGCCGGGGTTGCCGTTGTAGGGAGCAGAGGCCACATAAGCCACATCGGGGTTTTGGCTGCTGATGGCCATGCAGAGCATGGGGTTGCCGTCAAGTGGCAGGCCATTGTTCGTCACCGTCCAACTGAGGCCTCCGTCAATGGATTTGGCGACGATGGCCGTGCCGGCGTACAGCACTTCACCATCGGAAGGAGCCACTGCAAAGGGGGCGATAAAGGCGATGGGTGGTATTTTGGGCACATCGAGATAGAACAAGTTATCGCCACCGTTCTGCGAGCCGAGCATGTTGAGGTTTTGCCAGGAAACAAAACAGTTTTGGTCGTTCTGTTGGCTGATGCCCGTCCAACTGCCGTCGCCGCCGAAAAGCCGCCGCCAGGTGACAGTGCTGCCGGTCACGGGGTCCGCATTCGGATTGAGACGGATGGTGCCATTGTCCTGCAGGCCGCCCATGCAGAAAAATTCATCGGTGGCCGAGTTGCTGAAACCATTGTAAAACTGGGCCGTCTGCATCCGTCCGCTGGCGCTCCTGAACGTCAGGCCGCTGTCCGTGGAGTAATGGATGCCACCGTCGCTGGCCACGTAGAACACATTGGGGTCAGTGGGATGCCAGACCGCATCGTGAACATCGGAATGCACGAACTCTGGCCCACCGTCCGGCCCTTCGATGGGGGCGTTCGTGAAGCCGATGCCACCGTTGGTGCTTTGGCTCCGCTGTTCCAGCGTAACGCCGCCGTTGCTGGATCGCCAAACGTCAATTCCCGTGACGACCAGTTCGTTGGGATTGTTGGGATGAACGGCCACATTGTGCGAGAACCAGCCCTGCCACTTGGAATAGTCCACCGTGCTTTGCACCGTCCAGGTGAGGCCGAAGTTGTTGGAACGGCAAAGCCAACTGGCCCCCGTTGCCGAACTCAGGCCATTGCCGATGCTTGCATAGATGACCTCCGACGAACTCGGCGAGCGGTCGAGCTTGATTTTCCCGCCAAAAGTGGCAGGCAGGTTACTGCTTATTTTTGTCCAGGAAGCACCTCCGTCCGTCGTGCGGTAAATGCCGAATCCCGGCGAGCTTTGGTTGCCGCAGCCCACCACCACCAGGTCGGGGTTGGTCGGGTGAACGACGAGGTCGTTGGCCAGCACCACCGAATGAACGAGCGCCCAATTTCCGCCCCCGTCCGTGCTTTTATAGACCCCATCAGTCGTGGCAGCGTACAGGATGTCGTGGTTGGAGGGGGCGAATTCGATATGCCACACGCCTTTGTTTTGGTCGAGGGAAAAATCGAGGCTTTTGCTCCAGCTAAGACCGCCATCCGTGGTTTTCAAAATGCCGATGCCATAACTCCCCCGCGTATCGCGGTAAGCGGCCCCAGTGCCCACTGTCACGTGGTTATAGACTTCTCCCGTGCCGATGAAGATGGTCAAGGAATCGTTGGGATGATAGGCAATGGCTCCTACTGCCGGGGTGGGAAAACCCGTCGGTACCCGATGCCAGGCGGTGTTTCCGTGCCCTCCTGTATAGGTGCGCCAAAGTCCGCCACTCGCTGAGCCGGCGAGCATGGTGTTTGGATTCTGGGGATTGAAAGCGAGTTTCAGGGTGCGGCCTGCGCGGTTGTGCGGCCCGAGGGTCTGCCAGGGGTATGTGCTTCGGATATGTTCTTCGGCAGGTTTCATCCCCCGTATAAAGTTGACGGCTTTTGCCAACCCATCGCCGGGCATCTGCGCATGGGGATAGGCCCTGGATTCGCCAAAGAAATTGAGCGTTTCATAAGCGCCGGATGTACGCGGTACTTGCTCTTCTTGTTTTTTGGTGAAATGGATCAACGCCAAGCCTGCCAGCAGCAAGGAGGCGAGAAGGAGTGAAGTGAGTGTCGTTTTTTTTATCATGATGCAACGAAAATTTTGATTTTATGCATTGCGGCAAAGATAATTTTATTGTCCGGCACTTGCGATGGCGTTTTTGCAATGAAGGCGGCATTTCATGGAAATCCTGCTTGGCAAGGCATCTGATCATATCACGCACCCAGTCCCCACCCGCCATCCACAGCCACGACTTGCCCAGTGATAAAGACCCCGGCATCGGAAAGCAACAGCGAAGCGGCCCCGTCAAGGTCTTGCGGCAATGCCGCCCGCCCCCCGTCCAGCCGTTGCCGTTGGCGAACGTACTGCATGATCTTCTCATCCTGTACGGCCCGTTGCGACATGGGCGTGTCCACAAGGCCGGGCGCCAGCACGTTGGCCCGGATGTTTTCACCTGCATAATAAGCCGCAATGGATTGGGTGAAACCAATGATGGCCGCTTTGGCGGCTGCGTAGGCGTGGGTAGCGAAATGCTGTGGTGCTGGGGCATAGGCCAACGCGGAACCAAGGTTGAGGATGGCCCCGCCCTTCCCCAATTGGAGGAACGTGCGCACGGCTGCCCGGTTGGAAAGCATGACGGAGGTGAGGTTGAGTTGCAGCGTGTATTCCCATGCTTCGAGGGTAAGCATATCGAGCGGCCCGTCCCCCTGTCGCCTACCACTGCCCCCGGCAACGTGGTAGAGGCCGTCGAAGCCGTCGAACCGTTCAAGGCACTTGGCAATGGCTGCTTCGGCACTGCCCTCCTCCGTTGCATCGGCGGTGAGGACGTGCGCATTTTTGCCCAAAACTTCAAGCGCCCGCATGGAAACAGGCCCGTCCTTGCCAAGCGCTGTCACCATGGCTCCTTGACGCACGAAAGCCTGTGCAGCCGACAACCCGATACCACTGGTGCCGCCAATGACGACGATTTTTTTTTGAAACAACATAGTAAATTTGGACTTTTGATAACCTCCTCTCGCTTGAAATGATACTTTTTCGTCACTGTGTAGGAGGGTGAGAGAGGGGAGAGAAAAAATGAAATTTTTTCTCTCCCCTCCCCCATTTTGAGGTTTTTTTTTGGGGAAAATTTTCAATTTTTCCCAAAAAACACCCCCTGGCAAGCAGTTACACTTTTTCAATGCTGGGGACAGTTCACAATAACTGACGGTTCAAATTATCCCCGCTTATTTTTTACAACAACTCATGTCGCTGCCGCTTCTCAAATGACTGTTCGAGTTTGCGGCCATTGCCTTTTTTTGTTGCCAGCCACCAGCTTGTTTGGCTGGTACACGTACCGCCTTTGCAGCAAGGTCGGGGAGTGCGGACGGAAAATCGGACTACCGTCCATGTTTACCAGCCAAAACCGTTCGAGAGGCTTGGGTAACAGTTCCGTTATACTCAGTAGAACAGCCTTACAATTTCAATTTTTTCATCTTTGAGTCAACAATTCACGCCAACACTGCCTTTATCTTGGTAAAACAGCCGTTACCCCCCGCCGGCCCGTTCCACAAAAACTGATCCCTTGAGAATTATAACCCTGACTTGGATAACGTTGCTTTTTTGCGCTTGCTCGAACCTGCCTTCCGGTACCCCTGATGCCGTGCCCGGCGAACAGCCCGCATTTGAAAGCTCTCATATCGCCTTTTTGTCCAACCGGACCGGCAATGGCGACATCTACATCATTGCCATGGATGGCTCCGGCCTGGAGCGGGTAACATGGTCGAAAGCCAGCGAATACGCCCCCCGCTGGACAAAGGATGGCCTCGTGTATGCCAGCCAAACGGACCATGGCGAAGTGCTGATAAAGAAGCTCCACCGTTCCCTCGCCGAGAAGGCCGTTTGTCCTAATCCCGCTTTTGAGGAAGTGCCGGAATGGTCGCCCGACGGCCGCTGGATGGTTTTCACAAAAAAAGAAAGCAACGGTACTAATCTCTATCTCGCCAATGCTAGGGGTGAACCTATCCGCCAATTGACCGACACGGGCTACCGCGACATGCAGCCGTCCTTTTCGCCCGACGGCACCAAAATCGTTTTCACTTCCGACCGGAGCGGGAACCTCGACCTCTGGATTCTGAACTTGGAAGACCTCTCCGTGCGAAACTTGACGGCGCACCCTTCGATGGAGTCAAATCCCAGATGGTCGCCAAAAGGCGACAAAATCCTGTTCCTGCGTATGGTGGAAGGGAGCACGGACCTTTTCAGCATTCGACCCGATGGCTCGGATGCCCGTAACCTGACGAACAGCCCCACCGACGAACATGCAGGGGCTTTCTCTCCTGACGGGATGTTCATCGCTTACAGCAGCCTGGTGAACGACAATTGGGAACTCTTTGTAGCCAAAGCCGATGGCAGCCGCCCTCGTCAACTTACATTCGATCCTGCCTTCGACGGCGACCCGGTCTGGGTGCCCTCATTCCTCGACCCGGCCAGGGTGAAGCAGTTGCTCAAACAACTGTGAACATTGGCCCGGCAATGCCCCCCTGTCTTTGTTTGCGATGTACTGCAAACTTTTTCTACTTTTGGTTCCGCTTTCGTTTTTGTGCTGCACCGCAATGGGTTTTCCCAAAGCAAGTATGGAACAAGCATGTAAATGAACGGTTGAGAGGGTTGAGAAATAAACCCTCTCAACCCTCTCAACCCAATCTGCTATGTCGCTTATTGCCCTGGAAGGGATGCGTTTTTTTGCCTATCACGGTTTTTACGAAGAAGAACAAATGATAGGTGGAGAGTATGTGGTTGACGTGACCGTCACGACCACCTTCACGAAGGCTGCCATTGACGACGATCTCTTCAAGACCATCAACTACGAGACGATCTACTTGATTTGCGAAGCCAATATGCGCCGCAAAGCCCGCTTGATAGAAACCGTTGCCGGACACATAGCCCTCGACATCAAGCACCAATTCAAGAACATTCAGGAACTGAAGGTGAAGATAAAAAAACTGAACCCGCCGCTCGGAGGCAGGGTGGATGCCGCTTGGGTGGAAGTGGACGGCAATTTCCAGAAAAAATGCGCCCGCTGCGAGCGTCCCATGCTCTGCTACAAAGACAATTCCTGCTGGTGCATGGATACGCTCATGTTCAAGAAAACCCAGGAGCAGTTGCAGACCCAATATGGGGATCAGTGCCTCTGCCGGGAGTGCCTTGAATTTTTTACCCACTGATTTTCAACAAAATAACATTTCAACAAGTTACTCTTTCCCATTTTTCCCGTTTTAATGTCTGTTCTTTCATTTCACAAAAAATCGAAAAAATGATCAAGAAAATCCTCTTCGTACTGCTTTGTTTTCAACTCTCTGCCTGTGATCAAGCCACGCTGAAAAGGGCCATGGAAACCCTCGGCGGAGGCGAGTTGACCTCCGCAGAAATATCCTCCGGACTCAAGCAAGCGCTGGAAATTGGCATAGGCAAGGGCGCTGATGCACTTTCCCAAAAGGACGGCTACTTCAAGAGCCAGTTCAAGATATTGCTGCCTCCCGAAGCCCGTAAGGTGGCCGAGCAATTGCGCAGCGTGCCCGGCTTCAACAATGTGGAAAACGAAATACTCGAAAGGATAAACCGGGGTGCAGAGGATGCCGCAAAACGCGCAAAACCTATTTTCGTTAGCGCTATCCGCCAAATGACTTTCACAGATGCCATGGACATACTCATGGGGCCTGACAACGCAGCTACCAATTTCCTGAACCGGACGACCTACGACCCCCTCTACAAGGAGTTCAACCCCATCATCGTGCAGTCGTTGGACAAGTTCGATGCCCGCAAATACTGGCGCGATGCCGTCAGTGCCTACAACAAGATACCTTTCGTGGAAAAAGCGAACCCGGAACTGGACGACTACGTGACGAAGGAAGCACTGAACGGCCTGTTCGGTATGGTGGCCAACGAAGAAAAAAACATCCGCACCAATGTATCGGCCAGGACGACCGATTTGTTGAAAAAGGTGTTTGCGAAGCAAGACAACAAATGAATGGATAATGGATAACGGATAATGACACAATTTTCATCAATGCTTGAAGTCAACCAACTCACCAAAACCTATACATCGGGACAAAAGTCCCTGACCGTGCTGGATAATGTCAGTTTCAGGGTGGGCCCGGGGGAAACCTTTGCGATAGTCGGGCCATCGGGCAGCGGGAAAACGACCCTTCTCGGTTTGTGCGCCGGATTGGACAGGGCCTCCTCTGGTTCCGTTGCCCTGAACGGTATCCTGCTGGACGAACTCGACGAGGATGCAAGGGCCGACGTGCGCAGCCGCTACGTGGGTTTTGTTTTTCAAAATTTTCAACTCATCCCCACGCTTACTGCATTGGAAAACGTGATGGTGCCAATGGAACTGCAAGGCCGTAAAAATGCAGGCAAACATGCTCTGGAACTGCTCGGAAGGGTAGGCCTCGCCGACCGGAGCGATCATTACCCAGCCCAACTCTCCGGGGGTGAGCAACAGAGGGTTGCCCTTGCCAGGGCCTTCTCCAACGACCCGAAAATCCTCTTCGCTGATGAACCTACCGGCAACCTCGATCCAGAAACCCACGACGTGGTGGAAAAACTGCTTTTTGACCTCAACCGGGAAGCCGGCACCACGTTGGTGCTCGTCACCCACGATCTGGAACTGGCCGCCAAAACGCAGCACATCTTGAAACTGAAAGGGGGCAAGTCGGTGGATGGCCCAATGCAAAGAGCCGGAACGTGACCGTTCCGGCTCTTTGAAATTCAGATGTAGCTATTTGGAAAATCTGTTTACTCCTCCATTCCCTCAGTAGTTAGTCAAATTAATTCTGACAAGTGCGTTCCATATTGCAAAGGATTTATTGTGTTTTTGACGAGTTGAAAACTCGTCAAAAATCACTTGACTGGCTGCTACTCAGTATCCGCTCTTTTTATCTTTCCTGCTCACGGGCACGGGCTGCTCCATGTCCACGTCTTGTGGCGTGGCCACCCGGAACTCTACCCGCCGGTTCATGATGGTACTGCCGGAAACAGGCACGAGGGGGTAATCCTCGCCATTGTAATTGAGGATCAGGCGACTGCGGGCGATACCATGAACATTTACAAGGTGTTCGATGGCTGCTTTTGCCCGCTTGAAGGAAAGGTCGAGGTTGTAGGCAGGGGAAGCGGTGTTGTCGGTATAACCGGTAACGACGACGCGGAGGTTAGGGTTGGCCTTCATTACCTGCGCTACACTGGACAGGCTGCCAAAGTCCGTATAACGGATTTTATCGCTGTCAACGGCGAAGTGGATCATCGGGAGAAACCAGTTGGCCATGCCCGAAGTGCCTGGCAAACTGCCCGACATGTAGTATTCGTTCAGCTTGTCATCCAAAATTCTATTGACGTCACTTTCCGTCAGGACAGGCTGGTCGCCTGTTTTTGGCGTACTGTCTTTTCTGTCTTTGTGAACATAAGGCTCGTCGTCCAGATAGTCCGGTATGCCGTCGCCGTCGCTGTCGAGTGCCACGCCCCTCGTGTCAACAGCCACGCCGGGGGGGGTGTTGTTGTCGGCATCAAAAAGATCGATTACGCCGTCGCCGTCGGTATCCGTCATATCAATAGGCGGGCGTGATTTCAGTTCGGTCATGTCTTGCATGATAGTCTCCATGGGATTCACCCAATAGAGCGGTTCCGCCCGTTTTTCTTTATTGCCGATGTTGAAATTGAGGCGGAGGCTGGGATAGACGAGAATATCTTTCTCGCGGCGAGCAACGCCGTCGAGGAGGTCGGCCTTGGTGCCGAAAAGGGCTTGACCTTTTGTTTCAAACCCGAGGTTGAAACGGTCGGCAACGCGAAGGGCAATGCCAATGCCAAAATCAGCGTGGGTTTGCAGCACCGGATCAACGGGCTTGATGAAGGAACTGATGGCTTTTTTCACCTCCACTTCGAAATGGGTAACGCCCCCGCCGACAAAGCCATAGACGTTGACTTTCCTTCTGGGCGCATTGCTCCAAACGAGATTGTTGAGGGAAACGACCAACTGGACGGAGCCGGAGCGCAATTTAGTCTCTGCGGAACCGTCTTCATTGTCATCGTATTTCAGCACAGAGTAAAGCCCCTCCCCGCGCACAGAGAAAACATAGTCAAAAGCCCGGCGTACGTGAAATCCCGTGCCCCAGTTGGGCATAAAATCCACATCGCCCAGCACGAGAGCAGGGCCGGCGTGCAGGCCGAATTCCCACATGTGGGAGGGAGTGGCTTTATAGGTGGCGGTATTGTTCTGTGCGGTTGCAGAGAACGGGGAAAGGAGGCCAAATAAAATGGCGGCCAAGAGTGTTCGTTGTAAAGTAGCCATTATTCTCAAAGGTTAAAAAGTAAGAAATGCTGTCCTTTGACAAAGCCCTTGTAACGAATGTACGACCGTTTGCAAAGTCATTTATAGAGAATCGTCAGTAGTCATTGGGAGGGCATTTTGTTGAAAATCAGTATTATATTGACCTCATAGCTACCGATTTTAAATGCGAGTTTCTATAAAAACAATGCGAGCTTGAAACAGACCCTACGGTCAGTGTGTGGAACTGGGCAATGCAAATATAAAAAACAAGATGAAATCCCCTGTTTTTTTAAGTGCCTATGCCATTAAATACGATAAAAACGCCCGAAAGGTTTAGTCAAACGCCATGTTTGTCAAGGTTCATCAGCTTGCCGAGGGCCGTTTCGAGGGCGGAGGACGAGAGTTTGGTCGGCCAGGGATTGATAGAATGTATGTCAGTGAGTGCCTTGCGGATGGTTTTTGATACGTCCTGGAAGATGGCCTCGTCGGTCATTTCGGCGTTGGGTTGCATCAGGTAGGCGAAAACCCTGGCCATGCCACAGTTGGCTATGAAATCCGGTATCAGGCTGAGATTTTCGTCGGCATAGCCGGCCGTAGGGCCGAAAAACACGCCATCGTCCACAAAGGGGACATTGGCCCCGCAGGAGATGACTTCGGTGCCGTGTTCGAGCAGGTCGTCCACTTGTTGACGGGAAACGAGTTTGGAAGCAGCCCCTGGGATGAATATATCGGCACCGAGTTTCCAGATGCGCTCGTTTGTTTCATCAAAAGAAATGAGGTCGGGCGCGTTCAGTTGATTGCGGGTTTTGTTGAGGAACAGGGCTTTCACTTCTTCCAGGCCCATGCCCTCCGGCCGTATCACGCCACCAGTGCGGTCAATGATACCGAGTACTTTCACGCCTTCGACGGCAAGGTAACAGGCAGCGGCGGATGCCACGTTCCCCCAACCTTGAATAATGGCCGTTTTTCCTTCCAAAGAGCTGTTCTTGAAAATGTCGTAGTAATGCCTGACGGATTCGGCAACGCCGTACCCCGTGATCATGTCGGCGACGGCATATTTATAGGGGCCGTCGGGCACATAGCGGGAATCCTCCACCACTTTGGAGCAGCCGTGGCGAAGTTGCCCCAGTATTTTGATTTTTTCGCCGTTGGTCGTACCGCTGAAATGGCCGTTTACGATACCCTCTTGCGGATGCCAAAGGCCCAGCGCTTCGGTGATGGGTATCACGTCTTTGAGTTCGTCCACGTTGAGGTCGCCGCCGGTGCCGTAGTAGCTTTTGAGCAGGGGAAAGGCTGCCTGGTACCATCGCCGGAGAACTTCCTCGCGGCGGGGGTCGCGGGGGTCGAAATCAATCCCCGATTTGGCACCTCCGATGTCTGGCCCGGCCACCGAGAATTTAATCTCCATCGTTTTGGCCAACGATACGACCTCTTCTTTGGTGAGACCCTGGCGCATGCGCGTACCGCCTCCTGCTGCTCCGTTGCGAAGCGAGTTGATGACGATCCAACCCCTTGCACCGGTTTCGGCATCGTTCCATTCAAAAATGATTTCGGGCTTTTTTTCTTTGTATTTGGTGAGTAACTCCTGCATGGCTTGTATTTGGTTAGGATTGGTTTCAAGGTGGCAAAGGATTCCAATTCTCATATCGAACTCGACAATCCTAAAACAATCACTTCCGCTTGGTACGCGAATAAAGTGTCACATCTTTTCTAAAGAGAAAATCCAAAATCACTTTTGTCCACGAGTTGTAGGAGTGGAGATTGTCGTAAAATTCAGGGGCCATTTTCTTCAATTCCGGCAATCGGCTGCCAGGTATGGTGGGGAAGTCGTGGTGTTCGTTGTGATAGCCGACATTGAACGTGATCAGGTTCAGTGGGCCGTAGTAAGAGTAAGTCTCCTGGCCCTCGTGAAATACGTAGTGTTCAGAGATGAAATGCCCGGAAGTGGGATGCAGGCTGCCGGCCAGCACGAGGGAAAGAAGAAGATAAACGATGCCCGACCACCCGGCGAAGGGCAGGAAAACGGCCATGGCCGCCACTTGGAAAACGAGGTTGTAAATCTGCCATTTCTCCAGTTTGATGGGTTTCACAAAAACCGGACGCACGGCGTAAAAAACGATCTGATGGAGAAACCACAGGAATTTTCCGATAAAACCCCGGAACAACCTGGCCTCCGTTTGGGTGGGGATGTCCACGTCCACCCCGTCCTTTCCCTGATCCCAGTGGTGCAATGCGTGATAGGTCTTGAACGACATGGCATAGGGGAACACAATGGGGAGGTTGGCGATGAGGGCCAGTATGTTGTTGTATTTTTTGGTCTTGAAGGCAAGGTCATGTGTTATCTCGTGAATGGCGAGAAAAAGGGCATGGGAAATGGTCGCCCCTACGAAATAAGTCACAAAAAGAAAAGGGAACCAATGCAGTTGCCCCACGAAGAGGGCTACGGTCAATTGGACGGCCACGAGGGCGACTGTCCAATATTTCAGGCGGGGATTGGTGCCGAAGAGCTTTGTCACCTCCGGGTGCTTTTTCAGGATTTCCTTCCTGCGTTGAAAATGGGGTTCCCTGTCTTCGACCCAATAGTAGTCCCCTTTGGGTGCTGTTGTTTGTGTAACCATGCGCTACTTTCTGTTTTGTAACCAACTTAAGGGGGGTATTGTCTCGATACCCTCTCCCCAACGCTCTGAGAACTTTATAAATTCAGTGCGCAAATATGGCACAATTCGGTCAATGGGCGATAGGTCGTTGGCTTTGTACAGCTATTTTATTGTGTCCACTCCGAAAAGTCATTTCAAGTTGTAGCATATAGCACAGGCTGTTTGTTTTTTTCTCTTGTGCTGACTTTTCAGGGTGGACTCTTTATCACTTGTTGGAAGTGCTTCCCCCAACGATTAACTAATTATCAATTAACAGCCAACAGTTCTGTAATTTCGATGGGTTGGGCTAATTTTACCCTTCGCTAAGTGGTTAGTCAAGTAAATTCTGACAAGTGCGTTCCATATTGCAGAGGATTTATTGTGTTTTTGACGAGTTGAAAACTCGTCAAAAATCACTTGACTGACTACTAAGGAACGAGTCCGAAATAACATACCCGTTTGTGCGGCATCTTTTTGGCGCTGACTTCGTTGGCTGAACAGTTGCAGTGCTGCTATGCGCCTGTTCCACCGCCTTGCCAGCCCCAAAAATACACTCGCCGAAATGGGCATCTTATTTCGGACACGTTCCTAAAAATTCGTTATTCTTTGGAAGGATGTGTTTTTGGGAATCCCGACCAAAGATTCGGGATCAATTTTTCCCAAAAAACACCCCAAATGCGGGAAGAGAGAAAAAAATTCATTTTTTCTCTCTTCCCGCACCCTACAGTAGTTACAAAAATTCATTCACCTTGCCGGGGCGTTTCATCTTCATGCCTAAACCAGGCAATGCAGCGATGCGGCAACCCACAATTCCCGTTTTATGAAAAACTTCTTCTTTACCCTCCTCTTCTTTTTCACCCTCTTGACATCGGGCATGGCCCAAAACGACGTGATCATCACCGAGATCATGTACAACAATCCCGGTGTTGACGACTACGAGTTCATCGAGTTTTACAACAAAGGCACGACCCCGGTAGCATTGGAGAACTGGACTATTTCGGACGCTATCAATTTTACTTTTCCTGCCCACACGCTCGCCCCCGGCGAATATGTTGTGGTGGCCCTGAACGCCGCCCTTTTCGAGGCGGCCTTTGGCGTGCCAGCCCTTGACTGGGACGAGACCGGTAACAACGTGCTGAACAACACGGGCGAGACCATAGTGCTAAACGATGCGGCGGGCAACGTGGTCACTTCTGTCACTTACAGCGATTCGGCCCCCTGGCCCACCACGCCTGATGGACTTGGCCCTTCCCTGGTGTTGTGCAATTACGACGGCGACAATGGCGACCCCGCCAATTGGGCCGCTGCCATTACCCCGACGGGTTTCAGCGTGAGCGGCACCGAAATACTTGCCAACCCCGGCGCTGATTCACAATGCCCGACGGGGCCGGTCGTCCGGTTCCTGATCAGCAACCTCACCCTGCTGGAAAATGCGGGCAATGTGTTCGTGCGTGTAGTCCTCAGCGGTGGCAATGCCAACCCGACCCAAGTGACGCTCGAACTTGACCCCGCTTCCACCGCCACGCCCGGCGAAGATGTGGACTTGTTGTTCCCGCTCACCATTACTTTCCCTGCCGGTGTAGCCAACGACACGCAGACCGTTGCCATCCTCATCATTGACGATTCCGAAATAGAACCTAACGAAAGCCTCATCCTCAACCTCGTGAACCCCACCAACGACGCAACCATTGCCCCGAACAGCGGCCAGTTCACCCTTACCATCCTCGACAATGATGCAGCCGCAACGGGCGCACTGTTGATCACCGGGATTTTCGACACCCAGTTCCAGCCGGGCGGCACTTGGGCCAGAGGGGCCGAGTTCAGGGCCGTGCAGGACATACCCGACCTGAGTATTTTTGGGGTCGGCTTCGCCAACAACGGGAATGGGTCGCAGGGGATCGAAGTCACCCTTCCCGCCATTTCCGTGCAGGCCGGCGACTGCATCTGGGTGACGAACAGTGCCTCCCTGTTCGAGGAGTTTTTCGGCTTCCCGCCCACCGTTCAGTCGGGCTTCGCCAATATCAACGGGGACGATGCCGTGGAGCTTTTTGAAAACAATATCCTCGTGGATGTTTTTGGCGAGGTTTCCTACACAGGCCCCAACCAGCCCTGGTTCTACACCGACGGTTGGGCCTACCGCAAAAGCGGCACAGGCCCTGACCCCGTTTTTGTGATTGACAACTGGAACCTCAGCGGCATCGGTGCGCTCACGAACATACCCAGCAATGCCGTGGCACCCATTCCTTTTCCCACATGCAGCTACTCCCTGATGCCGCCCAATACGGCCATTGCCAACAATGACAACGCCACCACGGCCGTCAACACGCCCGTCACCGTCAACGTGCTGGCCAATGACGTGCTGCCCAACCCCCTCACCTCCATGGAGGTGACCAGCAGCCCGGACAATGGCACTGCTACCGTCAATGGGCTGGACAACATCACCTACACGCCCAATACCGATTTCTGCGGCACGGATGTTTTCACCTACCAGATTTGCGATGCGGAGGGATGCGACCAAGCCACCGTAACGGTCGTCGTGACCTGCCCGATCAACTACCCAGCCTACGACATCGCCACCGTGCGCACCGTGAATGCCACCGGACAACCGGACTCGCTCGGTGTTACCTGCCAGTTGCAGGGCATCGTGCATGGCATTGACTTCAGGGGCGGCCCTGGCCTCCAGTTCACCATCATTGATGCCACCGATGGCATCGGCGTGTTCAGCACAAGCGCAGAATTTGGTTACACGGTGACGGAAGGGGACGAGGTCATCATAAGGGGCAAGATTGATGTGTTCAGTTGCCTGACCCAGATCATTCCCGATACGCTATGGCTCGTCTCGACCGGCAATTCGCTGATGACGCCGCTCATCACCACCTTTCTCAACGAGAGTTTTGAGTCGAAACTGGTGGAACTGACCAACCTCACCCTTGTGAACCCCGCCCAATGGACGGGCACTGGGGCCGGCTTCAACGTCCAGGTGACCAACGGCACGTTCACCAACACCATGCGCATTGACAACGACTGCGAGTTGTATTCCATGCCCGCTCCCACGGGCATGTTCCATGCAAGGGGTATCGTCGGCCAGTTCGATACACCGCCCTGCGACGACGGCTACCAGTTCTTCCCCCGCTATGCTGCCGACATCATCCCCCTGACCAACACTGGTGAGGAAATTTCGGGTGGCATGATCAGGTTATACCCCAACCCCGTTGGCGAGCGCCTCTTTTTCGAGAGCGATATCATCATAGACGACATCATTCTGGCCAATGCACTCGGCCAGCGAGTGACCCTGGTAAACAACCCCAACAATAGCGTTGACACGGCCAACCTTGCCCCGGGCATCTATTTCGCTACCTTCCGGGCCGGCAACTTGGTTCGGACGGAGCGGTTTGTGAAGCGATAAGGGTGCCGGGGCATTGTTTCGTCGCAAAAATCATGGCCCTCGTAAAATTTTTGGCCAGCGCATTGGAGGACGATCGGTTATTTGGGAAAAATAAACAGACACGCAAAAAAGGGGTGTTACTGTTCGGCCAAAATGGCGGTGCAAGCACCTTTTTTTGCTACCTCATTTTTAAAAAAAACTGTACTGACATGAAACAATTCATTAGAATCCTGACACTAGCCATCTGCCTGTTCGCCGGCACGGCCCTTTCTGCCCAAAGCGTGGACGAGATTTTGGACAAATACTTCCAAGCCGTCGGCAGCCCGGATGCATGGGCATCCAAAAAAAACATGAAAATCATTGGCTCTTCCGAAAACATGGGCATGACCTTCCCCGTCACCGTGTATTCCATGCGGCCCAACCTTCAAAAGGTGGAGGTCAACATCCAGGGCCAGCAGTACGTCGAATCGTTCGACGGAGAGGTGGCCTGGACCATCAACCCCTTCATGGGCAGCTCCGACCCGGTGAAGAAAACCGAGGACGAGACGAAAGAAGCAGCCAAGAACATGTTTGAGGACGAATTTATCAACTGGAAAGAAAAGGGCCACCAAGTGACCGTCGAGGGCAAGGAAGAAGTGGATGGCACCGAAACGATCAAAGTCAAATTGGTCAAAAAATCAGGTGACGAAACATTTTACTTTTTCGACCCCGAAAGCTACGTCCCCATCATGATGCGCAGCTTTATCAACGCTGGCCCTATGAAAGGCACTGCCATAGATTCCTACTCCAGCGACTACCAGGAAGTGGGCGATGTGATGGTCCCATTTTCGTTGGAGCAAAAAACCGGCGGCCAAACCATCATGAACATGAAAATCACGAAAGTGGAGTTCAATGTGCCGCTGGACGAAAAAGCATTCAAAATGCCGGGCAAGTAATTTAAAATCAAACGACAGAGGTTTGCGAGGCGCAGCCTCGCAAACCTCCAATAAAATAAACCACTATAAACAATGCATCACTCGCAAACCAATTTTCAGCGGGTATAGATAAACGTCATTGGGGGTCATTGGTCATTGAAGGTCATTTTGCCTGAAAACCAATGTTTTGCAAGCATATTCAATATTGATTTTCTACACGACAAGCCTTAATGCCGATGTGTCCTTCCCTGAAAGACCTGCCACTGGAAGGTGGCAGGTCTTTTCGTTGGCGTTGGCGCAGCATAAAATCAAAATTTTGCAATATTGATTAACCCATTTCGGAGAAATGCACTCAAAACATAACTAAGCCGTATGAAAAAAACACTCACTCTTCCGCTCCTCCTCCTCTTGGCCTGCTGTGCTGCCGCACAGGACCAGTCCCAGCAAATTTCCTTTGGCAACCTCCGTGCCCGCAGCATTGGCCCCGCCGTGATGAGCGGGCGCATCGCTACCCTCGACGGTTCCCATCAAAAACCCGAAATCCTTTATATCGGCGCGGCCAGCGGCGGTGTGTGGAAAAGCACCAGCGCAGGCGCTTCCTTTTCACCGGTCTTCGACGACCACACCCAATCCATCGGCGACATTTGCATAGACCAAAACCACCCCGACACAGTGTGGGTCGGCACGGGCGAACCCTGGGTGCGCAACAGCGTTTCCGTCGGCACGGGGGTCTATGTGACCCGCAATGGCGGCAGAACCTGGGAGTTCAAGGGCCTCGGCGACTCCGAGCGCATCAGCCGTATTATCGTGGACCCCTCCAATTCCGCAACGATTTACGTCGCTGCGCAGGGCCACCTCTGGGGCCCTAACCAGGAACGGGGCGTATATAAAAGCACCGACTTCGGCGCTACCTGGGAGCGCATCCTGTTCGTGGATGAAAACACCGGCTGCGCCAGCCTGAGCATGGACCCCTCCAATCCGGGCACCTTGTACGCTGCAATGTGGGAGCACAGGCGCTCCCCCGACTTTTTCACCTCAGGTGGCAAGGGAAGCGGCCTTTTCAAAACCACCGACGGGGGTCGCAACTGGAAAAAAATAACCTCGGCGGAGGGCCTCCCCGCCGGCCTGCTGGGCAGGCTGGAAGTGGCCGTCGCCCCCTCCAACCCCAATGTGGTCTATCTTGTGGTGGAAGCCGTAAAGCAGGCGGACAAGGGCCTCTACAAATCTACCGATGCCGGTGCCACCTGGAAGCGCATCAGCGGCGATTTCAATGTGAATGTCCGCCCGTTTTACTTTTCCCGCCTCGTGGTGGACCCCACCGACGAAAACAAGATTTTTAAATGCGGCCTGAACCTCACCATCAGCGAGGACGGCGGCCAGAGTTTCCGCACCGTCAGCAGTGGTGTCCACTCCGACATTCACGATGTGTGGGTCAACCCCGGCAACCCCAAAAACGTGGTTATCGGCACCGACGGAGGCGGCTACCGTTCGTTCGACGGCGGCTACCTCTTTCAAATGTTCATGGACCTGCCCCTCTCCCAGTTTTACCATGTAAGCGTGGACGACGAGGAACCCTACAACGTCTATGGTGGCCTTCAGGACAACGGCTCCTGGTACGGCCCCAGCAGCAGCCCCGGCGGCATACAGAACAAACACTGGGAACTCAGCTACTACGGTGATGGCTTTTATTCCTTCCGCCACCCTACCGACCCCGACATCGTGTATTCCGAATACCAGGGCGGCAACATCGTGCGCTACCGCAAATCCGACGGACAGGCCAAGGACATACGACCCATTCCCGCCGACGGCGAACCCGAATACCGCTTCAACTGGAACTCCCCTATCCACGTCAGCCCCAACAACCCGGAGCGCCTGTACTTCGGCGCCCAGTTCCTTTTTATGACCGAAGACCGGGGCGACAGTTGGAAGAAAATATCACCCGACCTCACCACCAATGACCCCAAGCGCCAGCGCCAAAAAAAATCCGGCGGCCTCTCCATTGACAACTCCGGCGCAGAGAACAACACCACCCTTTACGCCATCGCCGAGTCCCCCCTCGCCGAAAAAATCATCTGGGTGGGCACCGACGACGGCAACGTGCAGGTGACCACGGATGGCGGCAAGTCCTGGACCAACACTGCCCGCAACATGCCGGGTCTGCCCGCAGGCCTGTGGGTTAGCCAGGTGGAGCCGGGCCGTTTTGACAAAAACACCTGCTTCGTCACCGTGGACGGCCACCGTTCCGGCAACAAGACACCTTATGTTTTCAAAACCACCGACCTGGGCAAGACCTGGACGTCGCTCGTCACCCCCGACATCGAAGGCTATGCCCACGTCATTCGCCAGGATTTGGAAAACCCCGGCCTGCTCTTCCTCGGTACGGAGTTCGGCCTCTACATCTCCGTGGACGGCGGCGGGGCCTGGAAGCGTTTCACCAGCGTGCCCAAGGTCGGCGTGTATGCCCTTGCCATACAGCCCAGAGAGGCCGCACTGGTCATCGGCACCCACGGGCGGGGCATTTACATCCTCGACGACCTCACGCCCCTGCGGCAAATAACCCCGGAAGTGGCCGGCAAAACCCTGCATTTTTTCAAAACAAAACCCGCCTACATCCACCTGCCCCGCAGCGGCGAGCCTTTTGGCGGGGCAGGGCAGTTCAAAGGTGAAAACCCCAAGGAGGTGGCCTACATCACCTACTACATGAACAAGCGCCACACTTTCGGTAAAATGACGATGGAGGTCTATGGTCCCGACGGCAACCTCATCAAGGAACTGACCCCCGGCAAGAGCGCCGGCATCAACATCGTGGAAATGCCGACCCGGCTGCCCATGCCCAAGGCCGCCCCCACCAAAAACATGCAGGCCCTCGGCGGCTCCCTCTATCCGCCCGCACTCCCGGAGGGCACCTATACCGTGAAAATCATCAAGGGAAAAGAGGAATTTACCACGACCGTGGACCTGCAATTCGAGCCTCGTGCCGCTGCCAGGTACCCTGCCGCCGACCGCAAACTTGCGCTCGAAACGCAAATGCGCCTCTACAACATGACCGAGCAACTCGCCTACATCTATGATGCCATGCAGGACTTGCACACGCAGGCTGCTGACCGCTCCGGCAAGGCCAGCAAAAAATTGGCTGCGTACCTCACCGCCTTTTCAAAAGAGGTGGAGAAAACGAAAAACAGCCTCGTGAGCCTCGAAGGCGACGGCTATGTGGACGAAAGCTCCAACCTCCGGGAGGACATCTCGACCCTCAATATGCGGGTGAGCAACTACCCCGGCAGGCCCTCCCAGGCGCACCTCCGCCAAACCGATCTGCTGGAAAAACGCATGGCCGAGGTTCACACGAAGTTCGAGGATGCCAAAATGCAGATGAACCGTCTGAACGCCCAACTGGAAAAAGAGGGAGCGGAGGGGATGAAGATAAAAAGTTGGGAGGCGTTTAAGGAATGACCGGAGCTTGGTTTTTCGCCGTTGTTGGCGTCCTCGCCAACAACGGCGGCAGCGGTCGGGCAAACATGAGTCCTAACGGGTACTCCTGTACATCTTCCCCTTGAACTTGCGGAGCAGCATTTCCATGTCGCTGAATCCCTCTGCGATGGCTGCTTCGAAGTGTTCTCCGCTCGTCTTGTTGAAGATATTCGGGCCGGGGACGCTCAGTTCTATTTCACATACTTTGTCCTTGATGCTGTCTTTGGATTGCTCTATTTTCAGAAACACCCTGGCGTTGATGATCCATTCGTATTTCTTTTCCAGTTTTTCCAGTTTTTCAAGGATGGAGGTTTCGAGCCTGTCGTCGTGTTTCATACCGACGAATTGGATTTGGTTGGTCATAAAGTCTTTCATTTTATTGCCGGGAAAACAGGTTCGGCACCTCTTTGTCCCGGTCAGCGGATGATGTATTTCCTTATAGCGCTTGGTTGTTCGTTTGGCCGTCCAAACATTGCTGTATCTTTTCAAACAGTTCGGACGGACAGGGGGTTGCGTTTTTCTCGATAGCGTTTTTTGAGATACCAAAGTTGCCCGAAGTCGTCACCGGCTTGCATGACCTTTCTCAAAAGAGTTGCTGACAAATATCAACCCGCCTTACTGTGACAAAAGTCACTGATGGACGTGCCGAAAGTCACTCGTGATTCAGTATAAAGCAGGATAATTTCATCCGAAATTCTGTAACTAAAAATCCAGCCTGTGCTGTTGCTGGACGGAAGGTGCAGGTGTGGTGCCATGAGAGGCAATATACGTTGTTCCTTTACCGCCCAAAAACGGCATTGGCCCAAATCCTGACCGTTATGAAAAATTTGATCTGGATTCTCGCTGTGGGGCTATCGGCGCTGACCCTCGGACTGACTGCTTGCCAATCGGGCGATGCGGGCGAAGGAAAGGCCCAAGCCGCCACGCCTTCACAACAAACTGCACATGGTGGTGGCCAAGCCAGCGTCCTGGATGAAACATCCGAACCCAACGTGGTCAAAGTCGCCATCAACTCGCCTGACCATACTACGCTTGTTGCGGCGCTCAAAGCTGCCGACCTCGTGGATGCGATGGCCAATGTCGGGCCGTTCACCGTTTTTGCACCAACCAACGCTGCATTTGATGCGCTGCCAGCAGGCACGGTGGAAGGTTTGCTGAAACCGGAAAAGAAGGCCGATCTCACCGGTGTGCTCAAGTACCACGTCACCACATCCTCCCTGTCGGAAATGATGCTGCAGGATGGCATGACGCTCGGCATGGCAAACGGTGGCAAGACCACCATCAAAAAATCCGGCGACAAAATCATGGTCAACGATGCCAACGTGCTCGGCTCGGTCAAAGCCACCAACGGAATGGTGTATGTGATTGACAAGGTGCTGCTGCCGTAAGGGTTTGCGCCAAAATAACTTCCCAATATTGGCCGATTCTTTTGCCCCCTAAAAGCACTTTATCAATGAACCGTAGCCCAGCTATGCTTAATTGATAATGCACTTTTAGAAAACAAAATAATTCGCCCACCACAGGAAACTTATTCTTGCGCAAACCCTAAGCGGCTGTTGCAGTGCCAGACTGCGTTCAAAGCTCCTGCCGGTTCAATGCTTTTACGGCAAAATCACAGGCCCTGGCCGTGAGTGCCATGTAGGTAAGGGAGGGGTTTTGAAAAGCGGAAGAGGCCATGCAGGCCCCGTCGGTGATAAAGACGTTTTTGGCGGCCCAAAGCTGGTTGTGCTTGTTGAGCATGCTCGTTTTGGGGTCTCGCCCCATGCGGGCGGTTCCCATTTCATGGATGCCGAAACCGGGTGCGGTTTCATCCTGAAACGTGCGGATGTTGGTGAACCCGATGGCTTCCAGCATTTCCGCTCCGTCGTTGAGCATGTCTTTGGTCATTTCCCGCTCGTTTTCCCGGAACTGCACGTCCATGGCCAACACGGGCAGCCCCCATTTGTCTTTCACGGTGGGGTCGAGGAACACGCGGTTGTCCTCGTAGGGGAGACATTCGCCGAAGGGGTAAAAGGTGAGCGTCCATCTACCGTTGCGGGGGTCGGTGATGGCGTTTTTCCATTCGACACCGAATCCGAACTCCGCCTCCTTGATGGCGGCCACTTGCCCCCACCCCAGGTGTGCCCCCCAACCGTACATACCGAAGCCCCTGAGGTAGTTTTCCCGCAGGTCCTTGCCGATGTTGCGGTAGCGGGGTATGAGGAACAGGTTGGGCGAGCGGCCATAGTAGTATTTGCCTTCCAGGCCCTCGTGCTCGCCGGTTGCTCCCACCTGGAAGTGGTGGTCCATGAGGTAGCGACCGAGGGTGCCACTGTCGTTGCCGAATCCATTGGGGAATCGCACCGATGCTGAGTTGAGCAGCAACCATGTCGTGTTCAGGGTGCTGGCACAAAGGAACAGGATACGGGCAAAGTATTCCATCACCTCGCCGGTCTGCGCATCGAGCACGCGCACGCCCGTAGCCTGTTGTTTGTTTTCGTCAAACAAAATTTCCGTAACGATGCTGTGGTTGCGCAGGGTAAGGTTCCCGGTTTTCAGTGCATCGGGTAGGAGCGAACTGACGCTGGAAAAATAGCCGCCAAAAGGACAGCCCCGCACACAAAGGTTCCTGTACTGGCAGCGGCCCCGATCCTTGTGGGTGTCGTCGGTGAGGTGGGCCAGGCGGCCGGGGATCATGATGCGATCTGGATAGATGGCTTCGATTTTCTCTTTGGCCAGTTGTTCGATGCAGTTCAAATCCATGGGGGGCAGAAAGTGGGGGCTGTCGGGCACTTGGGGTAGGCCGGCGGCTTTCCCGCTGATGCCGACATATTTTTCCACGTAACTGTACCAGGGTTCGATGTCTTTGTACCGGATGGGCCAGTCAGTGCCGTATCCGTCGCGGGCGTTTTCTTCAAAATCCCGCTCGCTCCAGCGATAACATTGCCGCCCCCAGAGGAGGGACTTGCCGCCGGTCTGGTACCCCCGTATCCAGTAAAAAGGTTTTACCTGCGTATAAGGATGCTCGCTGTCTTTCACGAAAAAGTGTTTGGTTTCTTCCGAGAAAGCATAGTTTTTCCGCTGGATAGGGTAATCCTTTCGGGTTGATTCGCTGATCTGCCCGCCGTATTTGTCCTTCCAGAGCGGCTGCATGGCGGTAGGATAGTCTTTCACGTGTTCCACGTGGCGGCCCCTTTCGAGGCAGAGCACCTTCAGGCCCTTTTCGCTGAGTTCTTTCGATGCCCATCCGCCTGTAATTCCGGCACCCACTACGATGGCATCGTAAGTCATTTCCTCTTTAGCTTTTCCGTTGATCTGCGGCATGTTGAACAGGGTTTGGTGTGGGTTTGAGGGGTTTGAGGAGGCTGTTCTCAACCATTCAACCATCTCAACAGGTTGGAACGTATTCAGATGGCCCAAGCTTTTTGTCCGGGCAGCAAGTCTGTGCAGGTATCGAGGCGGCCTGGTATGGGCACATAGTCGAGCGCTTGGGTGGCACCGGCTTCCGAGTTGAAATAGCCGATCAAGGTCAATTCTTTCAGCTTGCGCCAAGTGGCAAGGTGGGATGCTTGTTTGTTACCTTCCTGGATAGCTTCCCTAGTGTCCGAGTCTATTTTTTTTAAAAAAACCACCAGCTTTTCTGTCCGCAGGCGCAGCAATCGCCGCCCCGTGTCTTTTTTGCACACTTCGTTGAGCCGGTCAAGACCAGCGATGAAGGCCTCCTTTTCTTCCTTTCTGAAACAATCCTGCACGACCTCGTACACGAAGGCCGGCACGCCCGCAGCCACGGCTCCAGGCGTATCGGTTTCGGGCAAAATCAACTCCGCCATCAGGGCCACCACCTGCTCCTGTTCGGCTGTCAGGAAGTGGCTGATCGGCACATGCTTTTTGTCCGAATGGCAGCCACCCAGTACGGCGATGGCCACCGGGGCAGATACTGCTCCCCCCAGCAGGACTGCCGTGCGGGCAATTGCTTCTCTTCGGGTCATGGATGGATGATATTTTTGTAACTATTCAGCAAGGTTGGTTTTTTGTGAAAATTGAAAATTTTTCACAAAAAACTAACCGATCCAAAAGGGGTTGTGTAAAAAGCCCCGTAGAGGGTACATCTTTGTAGTGCCGACGAATTAAATTTCGTTCATCGTTCCATGGGAATGGTATATTCAACCAGCAGATACCGTTCCTGTGTAGCGGGCAGAATAATCTTTGGCATCTCTACAAGGATGTAGTTCCTCTGGGACTTTTTACACAACCCCTCCACGCTGAATAGGTGTGATTTTTTTTGTAAAAAGTGGAAGGCAATTCGGGGCAATTGAGTTCGACGGGCTAAAGTATTGAATTTTTGGGCAAGGCAAGGTAGGGATGTTATCTTGACCACCTCAAGGTACAAATTTTTTGACCTCGTAATAGAAGGTCATCCTTTACCAAACAAACTTCAAAAGTCCGGCTTAAGTAACGGGTTGAAATTAAAGTATCCAATTTGTGTTGAATTTCAGGCTCGGAATAAGATTACACCTCAAAATGGCCGCTCAGCAAGAAGCTATGCGGCAAGACATGGGTGGCCATTTTGAGATGTCACCTTATTCCTGCTCGATTAGCCATTGAGAACTTTATTTTTGAACCGTTACTAAGGGAATATGAGCGGAAAGAAAATACTGCCGCTATCAGAATTTTCCTACCTTCGCGCGGGCAACCGGCCATGGGATTGTTCGGGAAAATACCTCCTGGCCGCTTGCCGATTTCACGCCAAACACCCCGCCCATGAGAAAACGCTGGAACCTTCTCCCTGCCGATGAGGCCGCCGTCGGCCACCTCCAATCGGTTTTGCATATCCATCCTGTTTTTTGTCGCCTCCTCGCACAGCGGGGCATCACCGGGTACGAAGATGCCAAGATATTCTTCCGGCCAGCGCTGTCCCATCTGCACGATCCCTTCCTCATGCAGGACATGACCGCTGCGGTCGTCCGGCTGGACCTGGCCATCCAAAAAGGCGAACGCATCCTGCTCTATGGTGACTACGACGTGGACGGCACGACCGCCGTCGCCATGATGTATGCCTTTCTCAACGAGCACGGAGCCAACCTCGACTACTACATCCCCGACCGCTATCGGGAAGGCTATGGCGTGAGCATGGCCGGGGTGGAATATGCCCACCGCACAGGGGCCAAACTCATCCTCGCAATGGATTGCGGTATTCAGGCAGTGGAGCAGGTTGCCCGTGCGGCAGCACATGGCGTGGATTTCATCATCTGCGACCACCACTTGCCCGACGGGCTGCTGCCGGAAGCCGTCGCTGTGCTCAATCCCATGCGGGCCGATTGCCAATACCCATTCAAAGGACTGAGCGGCTGCGGGGTGGCATTCAAGCTCGCCCAGGCTTTTTTGACAAAAAAGAACCTGCCACAGGAAGGCCTCCTCGATTTGCTCGACTTGCTTGCTCTTAGCATTGCCGCCGATATTGTGCCGATGGTCGGTGAAAACCGCGTGTTGGCCCATTTCGGCCTGGAGCGGCTCAACCGCACGGAACGTCCCGGTCTGCGGGCACTCATTGCTCAAAGCGGCAGGCGACACCCATTGTCCATTAGTGATGTCGTTTTCGGGTTGGCCCCGCTCATCAATGCTGCCGGCAGACTGGCCGATGCGCAACAGGCGGTAAAACTCATGCTGTCCAACGAAAAAATCGCTGCATCGGACAATGCCCGCGTGCTCGAACTCAGGAACCAAAAACGCAAGGAACACGACCTGCTCATTCAGGAAGCGGCAGCCAAGCACTTCGAGGCCCTACCCGGCTGGCAGGATTTGCGCAGCATCGTGCTGTATTGCGAGGATTGGCACAAAGGCGTTATCGGCATTGCGGCAGCCCGCATGGTGGAGCGCTATCACCGGCCCACTATCCTGCTGACGGGGTCAAATGGTGTGGCAACGGGATCGGCCCGTACTGTGCCGGGGTTCAATGTCTATCAGGCCATCAAGTCCTGCGAGGATTTGCTGATCAATTTTGGCGGCCACGACCACGCTGCCGGGATGAGTTTGCCGGTGGAGGCGGTGCCCGCCTTTCAAGAGCGGTTCGAGCAGGCCGTCAGGGCCACCATCAGCGAAGAGCAGCGTGTGCCCGAAGTGAAGGTGAGCGCCGTGTTGGATTTGAAAGACATTACGCCGGGCTTCTGGCGGATACTCAAGCAATTCGCCCCGTTTGGGCCGGGCAACCGCAGCCCTGTTTTTGTGTCGAGAAACGTGGTGGATACCGGCCACTCCCGCCTGCTGAAAGGCAACCACCTCCGCCTGTCCATTCGGCAAAATGGCGGCCCTGCCATGCAGGGCATTGCTTTCGGAATGGGCGAACATTTCACGAAAATCGCCTCGAAAAAACCTTTCCACGTGGCGTACAAGATTGAGGAGGAACACTGGCAAGGAGAAAACTACCTGCACCTCGTGGTGAAGGATTTATGGTTGTGAAAGTGGTTTTTCAACCTTCTTTAATACTTTCGTGCCCGATATGGCCACGCTGGCCGTGGGTTTAAACTTCTATACAAGTGAGCCTGCTCCGAAAAGTCATTTCAAGTTGTAGCACATAGCACAGGCAGAAGAATATTCAGAGAGAGAATTTTATTTCAAATAAAATTCTCTCTCTGTTTGTTTTTTCTGTAGTGCTGACTTTTCGGAGTGGACTCACAAGTGGTGCATCTGGCTTGTACTTGGTTTCCGAAATACCGGGATTTTCGGAAATGCCCCATGCGCCTGCCGAAAAAAATTAAACGATGAAATCAGCAATCACTTACCTCTGTATGTTTTTCCTGCTCCTTTTGACCGAAAACACGATGGCACAGTACGTGCCCGTGCCGGCACCGCCCCAAACCCAGGCCATCGTGATCCGGGGAGCAACGGCTCATCTCGGCAATGGACGGGTCATCGAAAACAGCGTAGTGGCCTTCGAAGGCGGCAAGATAACCGTGGTGGAAGAAAACCGGCCCGGAAGGGACTTTCCCGGCCATCGGGTCATCGAGGCGGCGGGCAAACACCTTTACCCTGGTTTCATTGCGCCCAATACCTCGCTTGGCCTGACCGAAATCGGGGCCGTGCGCGCAACGGTGGACAACAGCGAATTGGGCGACATGAACCCCAACATCCGTTCGCTCATTGCCTACAATACCGATTCGGAAATCACGCCCACCGTGCGATCGATGGGCGTTTTGTTGGCTGAAACAGTACCGCAGGGGGGGCGCATCGCAGGCACGTCCAGCATCGTCGCACTCGATGCCTGGAACTGGGAGGATGCCGCTTTCGCACCCGATGTCGCCATGCACCTCAACTGGCCGGCCACTTCTTCTTTTAACTGGCGGGAACAACGGGTGGAGAAAAATGAAAGATATGCGGAGCAACTGCGGGAACTGGAAGACTTTTTCAAGCAGGCGCAAGCCTATCACCAAAAGGCCAAACCCGAAACGGCGAACCTGCGCTTCGAGGCCATGAAGGGCCTTTTCGACGGCACCATGCGGTTGTTCGTCCACGCCAACAATGTGCAGTCCATCCATGAGGGTGTTTTGTTCGCAGAAAAGTTTCAGGTGAAACCCGTCATCGTCGGCGGGAAGGACAGTTGGCTTATCACCGATTTCCTGAAAACACACCGTGTACCCGTCGTACTCGGCTCCACGCAAAGCCTGCCGGGCAGGGGTGATGAGGACATTGACCAACCTTTCAAAACCCCCGCCCTCCTGCAAGCCGCCGGCATAGAGTGGTGTTTCAGTCATGGGGGCTTCTGGCAACAGCGCAACCTGCCTTTCCAGGCCGGCCAAGCCATACCCTTCGGCCTTGCTTATGAAGATGCCGTGAAAGCCCTCACCTCCGGCACGGCCAAAATTTTCGGTATTGACAAACAAGTGGGAACCGTGGAAACGGGCAAGGATGCTACCCTTTTCATTTCCGAAGGCGACGTGTTCGACATGCGCACGTCAAAAGTTGCCCATGCCTTCATTCGAGGCCGGGAAATCAACCTCGACAACAAGCAGGAGATGTTGTACAGGCGCTTTCAGATGAAGTACAGGCAACGCTGATTGTTGGATTTATCATTAATGCGGATAACGGGTTAAAATTAACTGTTGATTTTGAGGTGATTACGTTTACTAAACTTTAAAAGTTTAGTAAACGTTTGTTTTAACTCATTGTAAATCAGGCTTCTGGAAATTGAACCCGTTATTCACATCATTAACCTTTATTGGCCAACTGCCCGCAGGCAGCATCAATGTCCTTCCCCCGGCTGCGCCGCACGGTCACCATCACATCGTGGTCGCGGAGGAACTGGGCGAAGCGGTCAATCTGGTCTTCGGATGATTTGTGGAAACGCACCCCGTCCACGGGGTTGTATTCGATGATGTTCACCATCACTGGGAATCGTCGGCACCATTTCAGCAATTGGCGGGCATCTTCGATGCTGTCGTTGAAATGTTGGAATGCAATGTATTCGAAACTGATGCGGTTCCTCGTTTTCCGGTAAAAGTAGGCGATGGCATCCATCAACACCGGCAGGTTGTTCTGCTCGTTGATGGGCATGATTTCGTTGCGCTTTTCGTCAGTGGCGGCGTGGAGGGAAAGCGCCAGGTTGAACTTGACCTTGTCGTCCGCCAGTTTGCCGATCATTTTGGCGATGCCCGCCGTGCTGACCGTGATGCGTTTGGGCGACATGCCCAACCCGTCGTCGGCGGTGATGCGCTCGATGCTTGCCAGAACGCTGCTGTATGCCAACAGCGGCTCGCCCATGCCCATATAGACGATGTTCGTTAGCGGACGGCCAAACGTCTCCTCCGACTGCCTGTTGACGAGTACCACCTGATCATAAATTTCGGCGGCATCGAGATTGCGCACCCGTTTCATCTGGCCGGTTGCACAGAACTTGCAGGTCAGGCTGCACCCCACTTGGCACGACACACAGACCGTGAAGCGCTGCTCCTCCGGCACGGGGATGAGCACGGACTCGATGGCATGGCCGTCGTAGAGCCGGAAACGGGTTTTGATGGTGCCGTCGAGGCTGCGCTGCACTTTGTCCTCGGTGATGGCATTTATGGTGAAACGTTCATCCAGCGCTTGCCGCACCTGCTTGGGGAGATTGGTCATGTCGTCGAACGAGCGTGCTCCTTTTTTCCATAGCCACTCCCATACCTGCCCCACCCGGAAGCGGGGTTCCCCCCGTTCTATGAGGTCGGCTTCTATATCCTTGAGCGCAAGTTTGCGTATGTCCTTTTTCAGATCGTTCATTGTCTTTATTTCGTAACTGCTTAGAGGGGTGCAGGAGGAGAGAGAAAAAATTTTCATTTTTTTTTCTCTCCTCCTGCATTTGTGGGGTGTTTTTGGGTAAAAATTGAAAATTTTTAACCAAAACACCCCTTGCTAAGTAATTACTTTATTTCATACAACATCCCAAAAACCAAAAACGATGAGCGGGTCACCGCTCATCGTTTTTGGTACATTGCTTAAAAAGTGTTGAAGAATTGCTGTTCGTGTTTTATCAAAAAAATATGGCAAGCAGCTACATCGCACCGCTCAACCACCTACCCTTGCTGCATTTCTGCCCTGGGGGGGTTCGGCAGGAACTGGTCGTGTAGCGCTCGCCGGGGGCAAAGGTAAAAAATGTTCCCAATGCACAAGTCGAATTTTTCTTGCCGGAGTGGATTGCGGCGATAATGAATGGGCAAGTTCAGAACTCCTGGCCTGTTCGTAAATTGAAAATGGAAAATTGCCCGATGCCCCCTTTTGTCATTCCCGAAAAATCGGGACAAGCGCTGTAAGGAACCGTCCACGCCACGCTGGCCGCTCCGCCGGACTGGGCATGCCCACACGACTTTCCCCCGTGACGTGGNNGCGAATCGGGCCTTGCAAACCCTTGTTTTTGTTGGCCGGGTCAGGAGTTTTGAAGTTAGAGCAATTTCATCAGTTTTGGCAAAAAAATAATTGCACCCACGACGGCGGCCCCCAGGGCGGTGAGCAGCACGGCGGCAGCGGCGAGGTCTTTGGCCTTGCCGGCCAGGGGGTGCCGGCCCGGCGACACAAGATCGGTCAGGTTTTCGAGCGCTGTGTTGAACGCCTCTGCCGCCAGCACGGATACGATGGCAAAAACGACCAGGCACCATTCCGTTGCCGACAGGCCAAAAAAAGCACCGGCAGCAGTGGCAATAACGGCAGCGGTGAGGTGGATTTTGGCATTCGCCTGCGAGCGCAGCATTTCTGCCAGCCCGGCAAATGCGTACCGGAAGCTATTGAGCCGTTTTCCTAACATGCTGCGTTTGGCGGTTGAGTTGAAATGTACCAATGATGCCCAGATGGCTGCTGGAAGGGGTGCGCATCACATAGAAGTCGTTGCACATAAAATGCCGGGAATAGAAAATGTGGTCGAGGGGGACACCGAAAGGGAAGCCTCCCGCCATGAAACCCATGCGGCTTTGCAGCAGGTCGGCATTTTTCAAAAACACTTTGATCTCGTCCGACCAGTTAACGGCGTTGAAATCCCCGAAAACGATCAGGGGCAATTCCACCTTCTTCAGCGAATCGGCGGCAAGGGCCAGGTGTTCCTGCAAGCGCCGGAGCGAATAGGTGTTGAGGGCCGGCTCCGTATGGATGCTGACCAGACAGACGGGTTGCCCGTCGAGGTTTGCCATGATGCGCAGGTTGGGTATGCCTTCGTGGTAAAAGGTATCCACTTGTTCCAACCTGTGTTTGGAGAAAACCGCTACGCCAAAGATGCCAATGTCCACCATTGCGTGATAATGGGGGTAATGCGGTGCGACCGAGTCCAACAGCCATTGCTCCCAGTCGGGCGTCACTTCGTGGACAGAGAGGATGTCTGCATTGGCTCTCTCGATGGCTTCGAGCACTTCTGCCTGTGCCCGGATATTGGTGACGTTCAGATGGGCCAGTTTGAGCGTAGGCCCCGATTCGATTGCCGGCTCCGGCATCCGTTTTTGGATGACTGTCTGCCGCCAGCGCTCGATGCTGTCGTTTTTTACGGAATATTTCAAAAAAAAGCAAAGCGCAGCGCAGCCCGCAAAACAGGCCAGCGTGAGCCTCGGTTGTTTCAGGAAAAGAAAAACCATGCCGCCTGCCAGGTAGAGCAGCATCAGCTGCACGGCATAGTTCACCCCCCAGGAAAAGGAAGGGAAATAGTGCGGGAACACGCAGATGAACACACCCAAAGCAACCATCGCCACGATGGCGAGCGACACGACCGGGTGTGATAGTAGTTTCTGGAACATGAAGTCAAAGGTTCATGGAGCAGATCGGCTCAGGATTAAGGCAAAGGTAATGCCTTGGGCAGTACGCTGCACGTTGGGTTCATCTTTTGTTTTGAAAAAACACTTTCATCAACTCGCCACAGTCCTCTGCCATGATGCCTTGCACGATTTGGGTGGCAGGGTGGAGCAGGCCGGTGCCGAAGCGCATGAAGCCTCGTTTTTCGTCGCTGGCACCATAGACCAACTTGCCCAACTGTGCCCAAGCGAGTGCCCCGGCGCACATGGGGCAGGGTTCCAGGGTCACGTACAGGGTACATTCGTCGAGGTATTTGCCGCCCAGCGTGTTGGCAGCGGCAGTCAGGGCGAGCATCTCGGCATGGGCGGTCACGTCGGTCAGCAGTTCGGTCTGGTTGTGTGCCCTCGCTACGATCCGGTTGCGGCAAACCACAACCGCCCCCACCGGTATTTCGTCCTTTTCAAAAGCGGCCCTCGCTTCCAGCAGGGCTTGTTTCATAAAATATTCATCGCTGAAAAGGGTCATGGGCATGAAGAATAACAGTGACCACTTGGGAGAGGTGTTTTTTGGGGAAAAATTAAAAATTTTAACCAAAAAAACCCCCACC
>JRYF01000250.1_pt1 | contig 40867 bp, 38 predicted proteins | sample 235331 | NCBI WGS metagenome assembly JRYF01 (sample SAMN03074217, study PRJNA261475) | activated sludge metagenome | biome: Wastewater Treatment Plant; feature: Wastewater; material: Activated sludge; isolation source: activated biomass of a wastewater treatment plant treating hydrocarbon... ... | reverse complement strand
GCGCGCGGCCGACGGCGGCTGCGACGACGCCTGGATGCACCTGTACAGGGTCCACGCCGATCACCGGCTGACGGTGGCCAACCCCGAGATGGCGCGCTTCTGTCTGGAGAAGGCGGCCGCGCGCGGCGTGGCCGAGGCGCAGCGCAGGCTCGGCGCGCTGGTGCTGCGTGGCGCGTCGACGCTCGAGGAATCCGAGCAGGCGCTGGACTGGCTCCACCAGGCCGCGCAGCAGGGCGACGGGCACGCGCGCATGCTGCTGCGGTCGCTGGTGCTGCCGCTCGAAGGCGAGGACGACGAAGCCGACCAGGCGATCGCGGCGGTCGCGCGCCATGACCCCTGGCTGGCGGCGCGGCTGCGCGTGTCGCGCGAATTCGGCCTGACCAAGCTCGAGGCCTTGTGCTTCGAGCCGGTGGCGGGCCGCAGGCGCTGGGGCCTGGTGGTCGGCAAGAACCCGTTCATCGCGCAGATCCGGCTGTCGGCGCCGCGCGCGATCCCGGCGCTGTCGCCGAAGGCGCTCGAACACCTGCATGCGGTGGCGGACTTGTTCGCCCGCGCCGGCGCCCAGGGCAGCCGCCACGAGGGCGACCTGCGCCGCCGTTCGCTGAACCAGCGGCGGCTGTTCGCCAGGCTGGGGCTGGACGAGTCGATGTTCTTCGCCGTGGCCTCGTCGGTCGCGCTCGACTCGTTCCGCCTCGGCACCAAGTGGGCCTACCGTGCGCGCGAGCCGCTGCGCATGGCGCTGGCGGAGTGACCGCCGGGCCCGGGCCGCGGTCGGTGCGATGAAGCCGTTGCTGCACGCCCTGGGGCGCGGCGCTGTGGCGCTCGCCGTCGCCTTGCTGACCGCCTGCGCGTCGACCAGGCCCTGGGTCAACCTGCCGCTGGATGCGTCGGCGCCGGTGCAGCCCGTGCCGGCGCTCGAGCCGATGCTGCCGGTGCAGGCCGACGCGCGGCTGCCGTCGGTGGTCGCGGCGGTCGCGCTGTCGGGCGGCGGCGCGCGGGCAGCGGCGTTCGGGCTCGGTGTGATCGAGGAGATGAAGGCCACGCGGCTGCGCATCGGCGGACGCTCGACCACGCTGCTCGACGAGGTCGGGCTGATCAGCGGCGTGTCGGGCGGCAGCGTGCTGGCGACCTACTACGCCGCCTTCGGCGACGAGGTGTTCACGCGCTTCGAGGCCGAGTTCCTGCAGGCCGACTTCCAGCGCGGCCTGGTCGGCCAGCTGCTGTCGCCGGCCGGGCTGTACCGCCTCAGCTCGCCGTGGTACGGCCGCAGCAACGTGCTGGCGCAGCGGCTCGACAGCCTGTACCGCGGGCTCAGCTTCGGCGACCTGGCGGCGCGGCGCGGCGGCCCGCGGCTGCTGGTGACCGCCACCGACCTGACGACCGGGGCGCCGTTCGAGTTCACGCCCGAGCAGTTCGCGCTGATCTGCTCCGGCCTCGACCGCGTGCCGCTGTCGTTCGCGGTCGCCGCCTCGTCGGCGGTGCCGGTGCTGCTGAGCCCGCTGACGCTGCGCAACCACGCCGGCTCGTGCCGGCAGCCGGCGCCGCGCGCGCAGCCCGCCCCGGCCAGCGACAACCTGTCGGCGCAGCTGCTGCGCATGGTTGCCAGCAGCTACCAGGACGCCCGCCAGCGCCCCTTCCTGCACCTGGTCGACGGCGGCCTGGTCGACAACCTGGGCGTGCGCGGGCTGCTCGAGCGCATCGTCGCCGGTGGCCCGCTGCGGCACAGCTTCGCCCACCTGCCGCCGCGCTCGGTCCACCGTGTCGTTCTGGTCAGCGTCAACTCCGAGCGCGACCTGGGCGACCGGCTCGACGACAGCGACCGCGTGCCGACCATCGCCCAGGTGCTCGACGCGCTGGTCTTCGGTGCCGGTTCGCGTGCCACCGCCGAGACCAGCGCGATGGTGCTGGCCACGGCGCGCCGGCTGGCCGCCGAGCTGGAGGCCGAGCGCGGGTCCGACGGCAGCCCGTTCGCCGCCGACGCCGAGCTGCACGTGGTCAGCGTCAGGCTGCGCGACATGCCCGACGACGGCGCGCGCGACGAGCTGCTCCAGGTGCCGACGGCGTTCAGCATCCTGCCGCTGCAGGTGCGCCAGCTGCGCGAGGCCGGGCGCCGCACGCTGCGCGAGTCGCCCGAGTACCAGCAGCTGCTGCGCAGCCTGCGGCAGGCCGACGACGAGGCCCCGGTGCAGGCCGGCCTGGCCGACGCCGCCGGCGCCCTGCCGGGGCCGGCCGAGGCAGACGGCGCGCGCGGGCTGCGCCAGGGTCGTTGAGGGTCGTTGAGTGTCGTTGAGGGTTGCCGATCGCGGCGTCGGCCGGCCTGGTGTCGACCGGGGCCTTGGCCCGCGCCGCAAGGTCTCCCACCTTCCCGGGCCAGGATCCGCCGTTCGTCTTCGACGTGAAGCCATGGCCCGCCGCGCAGCCGGCCCGCGACCCGGGCGGGAAGCCCGGCGCCGGCTCGGCCGCCGCGCCCGTCCAGGCCGGCGCTACATGGCCCAGGACACGCTCAGCGTACCGAAGTCGGTGCCCCGGCGCTGGGTCGGGAACAGGTCGGGGAAGCGCGTCCACGCCAGGCTCAGCGTCAGGTCGTGCCGGCGCAGGCACAAGCCGCCGGAGACCAGGTCGACGCGGTGCCTGGTGTCGACCGAGCGGCTGCGCCGCAGCAGCGTGCCGTCCAGCGGCAGGTAGCGGCCCACCGCGTAGCTGCCGACGCCGGCGAACAGCGACGCCGACCAGCCGTCGACCCGGCCGACGCCGACCGTCGACGCCGCGTTGAGCCCCGAGCGCAGCGCGCTCACGCCGAGCGCGTCGACCAGGTTCCAGCCGAACTCGCCGTAGATGCCGACGCCGGCACCGGTGAAGTAGTTGCCCAGGCCGACGCTGGCCACCGGCACCAGCCGCCACTCGGCCGACCCGGCGGCGCGCCCGCCGGCGATCCGGTGGGCGACGGAGTAGCCGATGTTGACGACAGGCTCGTTGGGCAGCTGCGTGTGCCAGCCGCGCGGGGTGTCGGCACCGACGATCCTGTGCACCCTGCGCTGCAGGGCACCGGCGCCCGACGCCGGCCCGACGACGCCCAGCCTGAGCTGCCAGGCGTGGGTCCAGTGGCGCCGGTGCACGTACAGGATGCTGTCGACGGCGAGGATGCCGGCGTAGGGCTGGTCGTCCGGGCTCGGGTTCGGGTCGGTGATGTCGTCCGGCGTGTTCATCTCGTGCGCCAGCGCCCACGATGCGTAGGTCGTGTAAGCCTCGTCGCCGACCAGCGGCAGGAAGGACCAGAACCGCGTCCAGCGGCCGACCAAGCCGGGGTCGCCGCTGCGCACGGCGTCCGAGACCCAGGTCAGCCCGAGGCCGTTGGTGTAGTTGTTGTCCGAGCCGCTGAAGAGGTCGTTCTCCAGCGTCAGCGTGACCGTGCCCTGCGCCGCGGCGCCGGCCGGCACGACAGCGCCGAGGGTCGACAGTGCGAGCAGCAGCACCCGCGCGGCGCGCCGGGTTGCGGTCTTGGTCGTGGTCGTCATCGTCGTCGTGGCTCGGCGCATGGGGCGCTGTCTGCCGTTTCGTGCTTGCGCGGTTGCGGGCGTCAGGGGCTGCGCACCCGACGGCTCGCGCCATGCTCGCCGATCACGTGGCGCAAGTCGTCGGCGGGCGGTCGCGGTTCGGTCGCCGTCGCGTGACGCGCTCGTCACGACCGAACGCCGACCGAACGCTGACGACACGCGCCCGCGGCGCGCGTACGCTGGACCGGATCCCCTTCATCACCGAGACAACGATGGTCCTGAAGTCCGAGTCCACCTTCCCCAACCGGCGCGCCTACGTGCTGAAGCTGCGCAGCGATGCGCGGCCCGACACGCTGGCCGGCCGGATCGAGAACCTGGTCACCGGCGACCAGACCGAGTTCGTGTCGTCCAGCGCGCTGATCGCGTGCCTGGCGCGCGACCTCGAGGCCGCGGCCGGCGAACGGCTGCCGGACGCCGAGCGCTGAGTGCTGAGCGCGGCCGGGTGTGCTGCGGCACGCGGGCGGCGCGGCGAGAAAGCCGGGCGCCGACGGGCCGCAACACGACCGCCACACCGCAACGCGACCGAAAGGCGACCGTACGCTGACGACGCCACCCGCGCCGGCCGATACGCTGACGCCACTTCGAATCCCGAACCACCGACACCGATGCCACACGTACCGAAGCTCACGGCGCCGCCGCCAACCGGCAGGCTCCTCACCCCCCGCCCGACCGGCCGCGCCTACGGCCTCGTCGTCGCGGCCTCGCTGGCCGCCGCGATCGTGCTGGTGCTGGCCGGCTGCGCGACACCGGTGTCCAGGCCGGCGGTCGACGTTCCGGCCCGTTTCGCGGCCGACCCGTCGGCGGCTGCAGGGCCCGAGGCGGCCTGGTGGCAGACCTACGGCGACCCGGTGCTGTCCGAGCTGGTGCTGCGGGCGGCGAACGAGAACCGCGAGGTCGGCATCGCCGCCGAGCGGCTGCGCGCGGCACGCGCCGGCCTGACCGTCAGCCGCTCGTTCCTGGCGCCCAGCGTCAGCGCCGTCGGCAGCGCCGGCGACCGCAGCAGCGGCTACGGTGCGGCCATCCGGCAGGGCCTGCCCGATACGCAAAGCGCCAGCGCCGGCCTCGCGGTGCAGTGGGAGATCGACCTCGGCGGCCGCCTGCGCGCCGGCGCAGCCGCCGCCGCCGCCGATGCGCTGGCGGCCGAGCATGGCGTGCGCGGTGTGCAGCTGATGGTGATGACCGATGTCGCCAGCAACTACTTCACGCTGGTCGGCGCCGAGCGCCAGCTCGAGACCTTGCGCGCGATCTCGGCCGCCCACGACGAGACCCTGCGCCTGGTCCGGGCGCGCCAGCGCGCGGGGCTGGCGTCGCCGTTCGACGTCGCGCGCGCGCTCACCGACGCCGAGTCGGCGCGCGCGCAGATCCCGCCGCTGGAGACGATCGCCGCCGTCGCGCGCCACCGCATCGCGGTGCTGGTCGGCGACCAGGCCTTCAACGCGCGGCGCATCGAGCCCTGGCGCGGCGAGGCAGCGGTGCCGCAGGCGCAGCCCGGCCAGCCGGCCGCGCTGCTGCAGCGCCGGCCCGACGTGCTGGCGCTGATGGCGCAGCTCGACGCCGCCAACGCGCGCCGCCAGCAGGCCGCGGCCGAGTGGTTCCCGCGCCTGTTCCTCGACGCCTCGTTCGGCCGCCAGAACGTCGAGCTCAACAGCCTCGGGCTCGGTTCGGCACGCTACACCAACGTCGCCGCGCTGATCGCGATGCCGATCTTCAACGCCGGCCGCACGCGCGCCATCGAGGAAGCTGCCGACGCCGGCCAGCGCGAGGCGCTGCTGCGCGCCGAGGACGGCATGGTGCGCGCGCTGGAGGACGTCGAGAACGCGCTCGTCACGCTCGCCGCCGAGCGCCAGCGCGCACGATCGCTGCAGGCCGCCGCGGGCGCCGCCGAATCGGCGCTGGGCCGCGCGCGCTCGCTCTACGACCGCGGCCAGATCGACCTGCTGCCGCTGCTCGATGCGCAGCGCGCCCGGCTGGCGGTGAGCCTGGCGGCCAACGACAGCCAGACGCGGCTGCTGCTGGACAGCGTGCAGCTCTACAAGGCGCTCGGCGGCGGCTGGCAGCCGGCCGACCAGGGCGCCGTGCAGCCGGTGGCCGGCATCGCGCCGGCGCCGCAACCCTGAACCCCGTCGCCACAACCGAGGAACTGCCTTGAACAAGATCCACACCCCGGCCGTCCTGCTGGCCGTCGCCGCGCTGGTCGCGGCCTGCAGCCCGCAGCCTCCGGCTGCCGAGGCGCTGCGCCCGGTCCGCACGGTCGAGGTCCGCTACGAGCTCGCCCGCGAAGCCAGCCGCTACGCGGCCACCGTGCAGTCGCGCTACGAGGTCGACCACGCGTTCCGCGTCGGCGGCAAGGTCGTGCGCCGTCAGGTCGAGGTCGGCCAGACGGTGCGTGCCGGCGACGTGCTGGCCGTGCTCGACGACACCGACTACCGCCTCGCCGAGGAGGCCGTGCGCCAGCAGTGGCAGGCCGCCGTCACGCAGGCGCGCCAGGCCGACTCGGACCGCGCGCGGCTGGACAAGCTGAAGACCGACGGCTCGGTCAGCGACGCCGACGACGAGCGCGCGCGCAGCGCGGCGCAGGCGGCGCGCGCCAGCGCCGACGCGCTGGCGCAGCAGCTCGAGCTGGCGCGCAACCGGCTCGACTACACGGTGCTGCGCGCGTCGCGCGGCGGCGTCGTGACCGTGCTGCGGCTGGAGGTCGGGCAGGTGGTGCCCGAGGGGCTGCCGGTGGTCGCGGTCGCCGACCCCGGCACGCCCGAGATCGTGGTCGACGTGCCCGAGGACCAGGTGGCGGCGTTCCGCCGCGCGAAGATCGAGGCGTCGCTGGCCAGCGCGCCGGAGCAAGGCTTCGACGTCGTGCTGCGCGAGCTGGCGCCGCAGGCGGCGGCGCAGACGCGCACCTTCCGTGCCCACCTCGCGCCGGTGGGGGCACGCGAACTTCCGCTCGGCGCCACCGCCAGGGTCGCGGTCGACCAGGTGGCGTCGGCGACGCCGGTGGCGGTGCTGCCGGCGGTCGCGCTGACGCAGTCGGCCGGCGAGCCGGCGGTGTGGGTCGTCAGGCCAGTCGAGGGCGAGGCGGTCGGCAGCGTCGATCTGCAGCCGGTGCAGGTGCGTGCCTACCGCAACGACGAGGCGCTGGTCACCGGCCTGCCCTCCGGTGCCCAGGTGGTGACGGCGGGTGTCCACAAGATGGCGCCCGGCATGAAGGTGGCGCTGCCCGGCGTGGCGCTGGCCCGGAACGACGAGCTGAAGCAGGCCGCGCGATGAAAAGTTTCAACCTCACCGAATGGGCGCTGCGCCACCGCGCGGTGACCCTGTTCCTGCTGCTGGCGGTGGCGATCGCCGGCGTGTTCAGCCTGACCCGGCTGGGTCAGCTCGAAGACCCCAACTTCTCCGTGCCGTCGATGACCGCGGTCGTGATCTGGCCGGGCGCGACCGCCCAGCAGATGCAGGACCAGGTGCTCAACCGCATGGAGAAGAAGCTCGAGCAGATCGACAACTTCGAGAAGGTCGTCACCTACGCCCGCCAGGGCTACGGCGGCATGACGCTGACCGTCAAGGGCGGCACCTCGAAGGCCGACCAGCTCGAGGCCTGGTACCAGGCGCGCAAGAAGCTCGAGGACCTGAAGCCCGAGCTGCCCGACGGCATCGTCGGCCCGATCGTCAACGACGAGTACGGTGACGTCTACGGCCTGATGTACGCCGTGCGCGGCGACGGCTTCGACCATGGCGAGCTGACCGACGCCGCCGAGGACATCAAGCGCCGCATGCTGAAGGTGCCGATGGTCAAGAAGGTCGACCTGATCGGCAAGCAGGCCAAGCGCGTGTACGTCGAGTTCTCGCACCATCGTCTGGCCACGCTCGGCCTGACGCCGCTGGCGATTGCCGAGAGCCTGAAGAGCCAGAACGCGATGCTGCCGGCGGGTCATGTCGACACCCGCGGCGACCGCGTGCTGGTGCGCGTCAGCGGCCCGTTCACCAGCCTGGACGACATCCGCCAGGTGCCGGTGACCGCCGGCGGCCGCACGCTGCGGCTGGGCGACATCGCCACCGTCACGCGCGGCTACGAGGACCCGCCGCTGTACACCGTGCGCCACAACGGCGAGCCGGTGCTGATGCTCGGCATCTCGATGACCGCCGACGGCAACATCGTCGAGCTCGGCCAGGCGATGGCCGACGAAGTCCAGCGGATCCAGGCCGAGCTGCCGCACGGCGTCGAGATCGAGCGCGTGGCCGACCAGCCGACGACGGTCAAGGACGCGATCTGGGACTTCGAGCGCGCGCTGCTGGAGGCGCTGGTGATCGTCATCGCGGTCAGCCTGGTCAGCCTGGGCTGGCGCGCCGGCCTGGTGGTCGCGATGTCGGTGCCGCTGGTGCTCAGCGCGGTGGCGGTGCTGATGCTGGCGATGGGCTGGAACCTGGAGCGCATCTCGCTGGGCTCGCTGATCATCGCGCTCGGGCTGCTGGTGGACGACGCCATTATCGCCATCGAGATGATGGTCGTGAAGCTGGAGTCGGGCTGGGACCGGGTCAAGGCGGCCGCGTTCTCGTACCAGGCCACCGCGATGCCGCGCCTGATCGGCGCGCTGGTGATCGCCGCCGGCTTCATGCCGATCGGCTTCTCGAAGTCGACCACCGGCGAGTACGCCGGCGGCATCTTCTGGATCGTCGGCGCGGCGGTCCTGTTCTCGTGGCTTTGCTCGGGCCTGTTCACACCCTACCTGGCGGTCAAGATGCTGCCGAAGGACTTCGGCCAGCACCACGCGCACCAGGGCGACCCGTACGACACGCGCTTCTACCGCCTGCTGCGCGGGCTGATCGACCGCGCGGTGCAGCGGCGCTGGCTGGTCATCGGCGCCACCGCCGCCGCGCTCGCGGTCGCGGTCGCCGGCATGACGCTGGTGCCGCAGCAGTTCTTCCCCAACAGCTCGCGCCCCGAGCTGGTGGTCGACCTGCGCCTGAAGGAGGGCTCGTCGTTCGCCGCCACCACCGAGCAGGTCGAACGCCTCGAGGCGCTGCTGGCCCAGGACGACGACGTGCGCTTCTTCACCGCCTACACCGGGGCCGGCGCGCCGCGCTTCTACCTGGCGCTGAACCCCGAGCTGCCCAACCCCGGCTACGCGCAGTTCGTCGTCATGACCAAGGACCTCGAGGCGCGCGAGCGGGTGCGCACGCGGCTGATCGCCGGCGCCGACGAGCAGTTCCCGCAGGCCTGGCTGCGCGTGACGCGGCTCGAGCTCGGGCCGCCGGTCGGCTTCCCGGTGCAGTTCCGGGTCGTCGGCCCGGACACCCAGGTCGTGCGCGGCATCGCGCGCGAGGTCGAGCAGGTGGTCGCCGCCAGCCCCAAGGTGCGCGACGTGCAGCTCGACTGGAACGACCCGGTGCGCGTGCTCAGGCTCGAACTCGACCAGGACAAGGCGCGTGCGCTCGGCCTGACGCCGGCCGACGTCTCGCTGGCGACCCAGAGCGTGATGAACGGCGCGTTGCTGTCGCAGCTGCGCGAGCGCGAGGACCTGGTCGACATCGTCGCCCGCGCCGTGCCGGGCGAGCGGCTGGACCTCGACACGCTGAAGGACATCAACCTCTACACGCGCCAGGGCACGGTGGTGCCGCTGTCGCAGGTCGCCCGCGTGCACTACCAACTCGAGGAGCCGGTGCTGTGGCGGCGCAACCGCGACATGGCGATCACGGTGCGCGCCGACGTCAAGGACGGCGAGCAGGGTGTCTCGGTGACGCAGCAGATCCGCCCGCTGCTGAAGGACATCGAGGCGCGGCTGCCGGCGGGCTACCGGATCGACGTCGGCGGCGCGGTCGAGGAGAGCAACAAGGCCAACGCCGCGCTGGCGGCGGTGGCGCCGCTGATGGTGCTCAGCATCCTGATGCTGCTGATGTTCGCGCTGAAGGACTTCTCGCGCATGACGATGGTGGTGCTGACCGCGCCGCTGGGGCTGATCGGCGTCGTGCCGGCCCTGCTGGCGTTCAGCGCGCCGCTGGGTTTCGTCGCCATCCTCGGCGTCATCGCGCTGGGCGGCATGATCATGCGCAACGGCATCATCCTGCTCGACCAGGTGCAGGTCGAGATCGACAAGGGGCGCGACGCCTGGAACGCGGTCGTCGACGCCGCGGTCTACCGCACCCGGCCGGTGGCGCTGACCGCGCTCGCCGCGGCGCTGGCGATGGTCCCGCTGACGCGCAGCGTGTTCTGGGGGCCGATGGCGATCGCGATCATGGGCGGCCTGATCGTCGCCACGCTGATCACGATCTTCTTCGTGCCGGCGATGTACGCCGCCTGGTTCAGGCTGCGCCGCCAGCCGGCCGGCGCCGCGCTGGCCATGCCCGGTGACGCGGTGGTGCCGGCCTGAGGGGGCGGGCGCGGCCGGCCGCGCGCCGGCCGTGCCCGCTGCCGATCGATCGAAAGGAGCAGAACGACATGGACCGACTGCAAGCGATGCGGGTGTTCGAGCAGGTCGTGGCCCAGAAGGGTTTCGCGGCCGCCGCCCGCAAGCTCGACCTGCCGCCGTCGAGCGTGACGCGGCTGGTGCAGGACCTGGAGGACGCGCTCGGCGCGCGGCTGCTGCAACGCACGACGCGCCGCGTCGCGCTGACGCCGGCCGGCGAGGCCTACCTCGACCGCGTGCGCGGCATCCTGGAGGAAGTCGACGCCGCCGAGGCGGTGGTGCACGACCACGCGCGGGCGATGGCCGGCAGCGTGCGCGTGCTGGCGCTGCCCGGCATGGCCACGCACCTGGTGGCGCCGGCGGCGGCGTCGTTCCGACGCCTGCACCCGCGGGTGACGATCGAGCTGCGCTCGAGCGTGCTGCCGGGCGACGGTGTCGACGGCCACGACATCGCCCTGGTGTCCGACGAGTTCCCGCTGCCGGCCGACGCCGTCGTGCGGCCCCTGCTGCGCAGCAGCTGGATGCTGTGTGCCTCGCCCGACTACCTGCGCCGCCACGGCGAGCCGCACACGCTGGGCGACCTGCGCGGGCACGAGCTGATGCGGCTCATCGTGCCGGGCCAGGTGCCCGGCCTGCTGAAGCTGGTCCACCAGCGTGACCCCGCGTGCGTGGAGACGGTCGAGACCGCTGCGGCACTGACCTGCAACGACCACGAGGCCGTGCTGCGCGGCACGCTGGAAGGCGGGGGCATCAGCGCCCAGACTTCGCAGGTCGCGGGCCCGCTGATGCGCAGCGGGCAGCTGCGCCGCGTGCTGCCGGACTGGCTCGCCGGGCGTTTCACGATGGTCGCGATGTTCGGCTCCCGGCGCCACATGCCGGTGCGGGTGCGCGCCTTCCTGGACCACCTGATGAGCTTCGCGGCCGAGGCCGAGGCGGCCGCCGGGGCGGACGACGCGCCGATCGCGCTGGCGGCCTGAGCGCCGCCGGTCCGGCATGCGGCGGTCCGGGACCTCGATCGCGCGCCGCATGCCGGGGACCTCATGCTGGGTGAGCTGCAGCACTACTGGAGCGGCGATTTCCTCGCCGCCAACGCGTTCATCGGCCTGAACCTGGTCGGCGCGCTGCTGCTGGGCATGATCGTCGGCTACGAGCGCTCGTTCAACGGGCGCGCCGCCGGCATGCGGCTGTACGGCCTGGTGTGCATGGCGTCGACCGCGCTGACGGTGTTCGTCGGCCATGCCGCGTTCTGGTACGGCGGCACCGCCGACGCCGTCGCGGCCGACCCGACCCGGGTGGTGCAGGGCGTGGTGACCGGGATCGGCTTCCTCGGCGCCGGCGTCATCATGAAGGACGGGCTGAACATCAGCGGCCTGACGACGGCGGCGTCGATCTGGGCCGCGTCGGCCATCGGTGTGCTGGTCAGGGTCGGCTTCTACGCCGCGGCGCTGTGGATGGCGCTGCTGTGCATGCTGTCGATGTCGCTGATGCACCGGGTCGAGGCCAGGCTGCCGGGGCGCACGACGCTGGAGGTGTGCCTGAGCTTCGGTTCGGGAGCGCCGCCGGCCTTCGCCGAACTGGTCGCGCTCGCGCGCGCCCGCGGCTACCGGGTGCTGCCGGCGAGCCTGCGCATCAGCTACACCGACGGGCTGCCGGTGTGGCGATTCTGTGTCGTCGCGCTGGACCGCAGCCGCGCCGCGTCGCCGGCCCTGCTGGCGCGCGAGATGGCGCATGCCGACGGCGTGACCAGCTTCAGCATCGTGCCGGTGCGCAACTGATGGCCGGCCAGCGTCGGGTGGGCGACGGCCAGGCCGCGACTGTTGAGCGCTGCGCAACGGGCTGTTCGTGTGCACGGGCTTCTTCTCACTCAGGGTTAACCCTAGAGTGTGGCCATCGATGAATCGGACCTCACGCGGCGGTTCATCGCAGCCCAAGGCGGCACGCCAACGATCGTGTTCCGAGCCAGGCTTCAACGAATCAGCGTGAGAACCGAGAAGAGAAAGGACCGATCATGTTCAACCACACCAAGCTGCTGACCACCCTGACGGTGGTCGCCGCCACGCTCGCCGCTGGCGCCAGCTTCGCGCAGGAAGCCACCCGCACGCCGGAGATCGACAACTTCGTGTCGACCAAGAGCCGCGCCGAAGTGGTCGCGGCGACCAAGGAAGCCGACCGCCAGGGGCTGATCCCGCGCAACGACGCCGAGGCCGTGCGCCTGGCCGAGAAGGCCTTCCGCCCGCAGCTGTCGCGCGCCCAGGTGCGCGCCGAAGCGGCCGAAGCCAACCGCCTCGGGCTGATCGCCTACGGCGAGGCCGGCGCGCCGCAGGCCACGCCCGAGCAGCTCGAGCAGATCCGCGCGGCCGGCCTGCGGGCGATCACCGACAAGGCGCAGCTGGCGGGCAAGTGAGCCCGTCGATCGTGCAGCGCACGGGCCCTGACGCCTGAGGCGTCCGGGCCGCCGCCCACGGCGGCAGCGTCGAAGCCGGCACAGCCCGCCGACGCCTTCCTCCGCCGACTCCCACCCGACGCCCGGCCTGGTCCGGGCGAGCGACCATGCCTTCGAACCGAACCGTCCTTACGACCCCGCCGCCGCGAGCCCCGGCCGCCAGCGCAGGCGCGGCCGACCCCGCCACCCGGCCGCTGCGCGGCCACGAAGTCTCGACCAGGGTCGCGCTGGCGCTCCGGACCCGCACCCAGCTGGCGACGAGTCGCTGGGCCGAGCGGGTCCACGGCGCGCTGGCGCGACAAGCCTCGGCCGCGGCGGCGCCGAGCGCGCCCTGGGACGCCTGGGCGCAGGGCAGCAGCTACCTGGTCGACAGCGCGCAGCGTGCGCTGATCTACTGGGACACGCTGCGCCAGCGCGGCAACAACTTCATCGAACACGAGCGCCAGGGCCTGCCGCCGGTGCTGCACTTCGAGCACGAGATGGTGATGGACGGGCGCAGCCTGGAGCGCCCGGTCAACTACGCGCTGCTGCGCATCGTGCCGCCGGCCGGTGTCGGCGTCGACGCCACGCGCCGCCCCTACGTCATCATCGACCCGCGCGGCGGCCACGGCCCCGGCATCGGCGGCTTCAAGGACGACTCGCAGGTCGGTGTCGCGCTGCGCGGCGGCCACCCGGTCTACTTCGTCGTCTTCTTCCCGCAACCCGAACCCGGGCAGACGCTGCTCGACGTCTGCCACGCCGAGCGCGCGTTCGTGCGGCGCGTGCGCGAGCTGCATCCGCGCGCACCCAGGCCGGCGGTGGTCGGCAACTGCCAGGGCGGCTGGTCGGCCATGATGCTGGCCGCCGCCAGCCCCGACGACACCGGCCCGGTGGTCGTCGTCGGTGCCCCGATGTCGTACTGGGGCGGCGCCTGGAGCGAAGGCGCGGGCGACAACCCGATGCGCTACGCCGGCGGGCTGCTCGGCGGGACCTGGCTGGCCTCGCTGTCGTCCGACCTCGGCGCCGGGATCTTCGACGGCGCCTGGCTGGTGCAGAACTTCGAGAACCTCAACCCGGCCAACACGTTCTGGGACAAGTACGTCAAGGTCTACGCCGACGTCGACGCCGAGAGCGCACGCTTTCTCGAGTTCGAGCGCTGGTGGGGCGGCTTCTTCCTGCTCAACGGCGAAGAGATCGAGTGGATCACGCAGAACCTGTTCGTCGGCAACCGGCTGTGGAAGGGTGCCGCCGCCGGCGGCCAGCCGGGCCTCTTCGACCTGCGCGAGCTCAAGGTGCCGATCGTGCTGTTCGCGTCGCTGGGCGACAACATCACGCCGCCGCAGCAGGCCTTCAACTGGGTCGCCGACGTCTACCGCAGCAGCGACGAGATCAAGCTGTGCGGGCAGGTGATCGTCGGCCTGATGCACGAGGACATCGGCCACCTCGGCATCTTCGTCTCCGGCAAGGTGGCGAAGAAGGAGTACACGCAGATCGTCTCGGTGCTGCAGTCGATCGAGGCGCTGCCGCCGGGGCTGTACGGGATGCAGATCGCCGAAGGCCGCGACGAGGCCGGCCAAGCGGTGTACGAGGTCAGCTTCGTCGAGCTGCAACTGGAGGACGTGGCGCGGCGGCTGAACCGCCTGCAGCGCGAGGACGAGCGCGCGTTCGAGGCGGTCAACGCGGTATCCGAGTTCAACCAGCGCGCCTACGAACTGTTGGCCCGCCCCTGGGTGCGGGCGCTGTCCAGCCCGGCCGCCGCGCAGCTGCAGCGCGTCTTCCACCCGCTGCGCTGGCAGCGCTGGGCGCTGTCGGACCTCAACCCCTGGACCTGGTGGCTGGCCCCGGCGGCCGCTGCCGCCAGGGCCATGCGGCAGCCGACGCCGCCCGAGCACCCGGGCCGGCGCGCCGAAGCCCTGGTGTCGGAGCTGGCCAGCGCCGGGCTCGACGCCGGCCGGGCGCTGCGCGACGCGCTCGGCGAAGCGGCGTTCTTCCAGATCTACGGCCAGCTGTACGCGGCGGCCTTCGGTGACGCGCCGGACGGCAGCGCCGAAGCCGGCCCGGCCGACCGGCGTGCGCCGGCCATGGCCGGCCAGGAGCCGGCCCGCGTCGCCGCAGGCGGCTACCCGGAAGCCGTCGCCAGGGTGGCCTTCCTGCTGGCGCACGAGGACCAGCCGCTGCCGCTGTCGAGGCTGCAGCTCGCGCACGAGTTGCTGAACGACTACCGCGCGCTGCTGCCGGCGCTGCCGACCGAGGCGCTGCGCCGCATCGCCGGCGAGCAGGAGCTGCTGGCACGCGCCGACCCCGGGCGCGCGATCGACACGCTGCCCGCGCTGCTGCCCGCCGCGCAGGACCGGCAACGCCTGCTCGAACTGGTCGAGCGCGTGCTCGCCGACCGGCGCGTCCAGGCCATCCGGCCGTCGGCGCGCCAGCAGACGACGCTGGCGCGCATCCGCGCCGTGCTCGACCAGCCCCGCCCGGCCGCCGGGCGCCGCCGCGCCGCGCTGGCGGCCTGAAAGGAGCCACCGATGGACACCCGTTCCGAGAACCTGCTGGCCGGCCGCAAGGGCCTGGTGGTCGGCATCGCCAACCCGAACAGTATCGCCTATGGCTGCGCGCGCATGCTGCGCGCCTGCGGGGCCGAGCTGGCCGTGACCTGGCTCAACGACAAGGCGCGCCCGCATGTCGAGCCGCTGGCCGCCGAGCTGCAGGCCGAGCTCGCGATGGCGCTGGACGTCGAGCAGCCCGGTGCGATGGAGGCCTTGTTCGACGCCCTGCGCGCACGCTGGGGCCGGCTGGACTTCGTGCTGCACTCGATCGCGTTCGCGCCGGCGGCCGACCTGCACGGCCGCGTCACCGACAGCTCGCGCGAGGGCTTCGCGCGCGCGATGGACATCTCGTGCCACTCGTTCATCCGCATGGCCAGGCTGGCCGTGCCGCTGATGAAGGACGGCGGCACGCTGCTGACGATGAGCTACCTCGGTGCCGACGCCGTCGTGCCGCACTACGGCGTGATGGGGCCGGTCAAGGCGGCGCTGGAGTCGACCGTGCGCTACCTGGCGGCCGACCTCGGGCCGAAGCGCATCCGCGTGCACGCGGTGTCGCCGGGGCCGATCCGCACCCGCGCGGCGTCGGGCATCCCCGGCTTCGACGCCCTGGTCGACGACGCGCGGCGCCGGGCGCCGCTGGCGCTGGAGGTCGAGATCGACGATGTCGGCGGCTTCTGCGCCTTCCTGGTCAGCGATGCCGCACGCGCCATCACCGGCGGCGTGCACTACGTCGACGGCGGCTTCCACATCATGGCGTGACGGCCGGCGCCCAGCCCTTGCGCCCGCAGCCGGCGACGGCGGCGGGCCCGAAACCCAAGGACCCACGATCGTGAACCCCAGCTCCAACCTCGGTGAGCTCGAAGTCCTGCGCAACCGCAGCTTCGACGAGATCGCCATCGGCGACCAGGCCAGCCTGCAGCGCACGCTGACCGCGGCCGACATCCAGTTGTTCGCCGCCCTGTCCGGTGACGTCAACCCGGCGCACCTGGACGCCGAGTTCGCTGCCTCGACGCCGCTGCGCGACGTGGTGGCGCATGGCATGTGGACGGCCTCGCTGCTGTCGGCCGTGCTCGGCACGCGGCTGCCGGGGCCGGGGACGATCTACCTGAGCCAGACGCTGGAGTTCCTGGCCCCGGTGCGGGTGGGCGACACGCTGACCGCGACCGTGACCGTCACCGCGCGCGACGAGCCCGGGCGGCGCCTGACGCTGGACTGCCGCTGCGTCAACGCTGCCGGCACGCTGGTGGTCAGCGGGCTGGCCAGCGTGCGCGCACCGGCGGTGCGGCTCGAGTGGCCGCGCAGCACGCTGCCGCAGGTGCGCCTGGAGGTCGCGCAGGGCGACACCCTGGTGCGCTTGCTGCAGCATGTGCGGCCGCTTGGGGCGCTGGCGACCGCGGTCGTCCACCCCTGCGACGCCGTCAGCCTGTCGGCCGCACTCGACGCGCGCCGCGCCGGGCTGATCGATCCGCTGCTGGTGGGGCCGCGCCAGCGTCTGCAGGCGCTGGCCCGCGAGGGGGGCTTCGACCTCGGCGGCGTCACCATCGAGGACGCGCCGGACGGCCCCGCGGCCGCGGCGCGCGCGGTCGAGCTCGCGCTGGCGGGCCGGGTGCAGGCGCTGATGAAGGGCAACCTGCACACCGACGAGCTGATGGGCGCGGTGGTGGCCAGCCGTCTGCGCACCGGCCGGCGCATGAGCCACTGCTTCGTCATGCAGACGCCGTTCTACCCGCGGCCGTTCATCATCACCGACGCTGCGATCAACATCGCGCCGACGCTGGCGGCGAAGGCCGACATCGTCCGCAACGCGGTCGAGCTGGCGCATGCGTTCGGCGTGGCCATGCCGCGCGTGGCGGTGCTGGCCGCGGTGGAGACGGTGAACCCGGCGATGCCGGCCACGCTGGACGCCGCGGCGCTGTGCAAGATGGCCGCCCGCGGCCAGATCCAGGGCGCCATCGTCGACGGCCCGCTGGCTTTCGACAACGCGGTGTCGGCGGCCGCGGCGCGCACCAAGGGCATCGAGTCCGAGGTCGCCGGAGCGGCCGACATCCTGGTCGTGCCCGACCTCGAGAGCGGCAACATGCTGGCCAAGCAGCTCGAGCACCTCGGCGGCGCGGCCAGCGCCGGCATCGTGCTCGGCGCGCGGGTGCCGATCGTGCTGACCAGCCGCGCCGACACGCGCGAGTCGCGCATCGCGTCCTGCGCGGTGGCGCTGGTCGCCGCGCGCGGCGCCGGGCGCACCGAGGCTGCGCCGATGGCGCAGGCCAGGGCGATGGAGCTGCAGCCATGAACGACGCCATCCTGGTCCTGAACTGCGGCTCGTCGAGCATCAAGTTCGCGCTCTTCGACGCCGGCGCCGACCCGCTGCCGCGCACGCCGGCATGGTCGGGCCAGGTCGAGGGCATCGGCGGCGGGCAGCCGCGCATCCTGCGCTCGGACGCCGCAGCGCAGGCCGCCGCGCTCGCCGCCGACCGGCCGCACGACGCCGCGCTCGAACTCGTTCGCCAGTGTGTCCAGCAGCGCCTCGGTGGCCGGCTGCCGGCGGCGGTGGTGCACCGGGTCGTGCACGGCGGCAGCCGCTACACCGGCCCGGTGCGGGTCGACCGCAAGGTGCTCGGCGACCTGCGCGGCTACGTCGCGCTGGCGCCGCTGCACCAGCCCTTCGCGCTGCGGGCGATCGAGGTGCTGCTGGACGAACTGCCGGCGCTGCCGCAGGTGGGTTGCTTCGACACCGCCTTCCACCACACGCTGCCCGAGGTCGAGACCCTGCTGCCGCTGCCGCACGCGCTGACGCAGCGCGGCATCCGGCGCTACGGCTTCCACGGCCTGTCGTACGCGTACCTGGCCACCGCGCTGGCCGAGCGCCATGGCGACGCGGCGCGCGGGCGCACGATCGTCGCCCACCTGGGCAGCGGGGCCAGCCTGTGCGCGATGCAGGGGCTGGCGAGCGTGGCCACGACGATGGGTTTCTCGGCGCTGGACGGCCTGATGATGGGCACGCGCTGCGGCGCGCTCGACCCCGGCGTGCTGCTGCACCTGATGCAGGCCGACGGCCTGGACGCGAAGCGGCTCGAGCGGCTGCTGTACCACGAGTCCGGGCTGCTCGGCGTGTCGGGGATCTCGGCCAGCCCGAAGCTGCTGCTGGCGGCCGAACGCGAGGACCCGCGCGCGCGCGCCGCGCTGGCGCTGTACCTGCGCCGGATCGTGCGCGAGGTCGGCGCGCTGACGGCGGTGCTCGGCGGGCTCGACATGCTGGCCTTCACGGCCGGTGTCGGCGAGAACAGCGCCGAGCTGCGCGAGCGCATCGGCAGCGCGCTGGCCTGGCTCGGCGTGCAGATCGACGCCGGCGCCAACGACCGCCACGCGGCGACCATTTCGACCGCGGCCAGCCGCGTGCGCGTGGTCGTCGAGCCGACCAACGAGGCCTGGGTGGCCGCGACGCAGGCCTTGCCGCTGCTGCGGCAGCGATGAACCCGGGGAGGGCACTATGGACGGGCACCACGACACCTACCGCGTCGAGCGCTGCCAGCGCAACCTCGAGGAGCTCGACCGCGAGCTGGCGCGGCAGGCGCTGATCTGCGGCGTGCGGCTGCTCGACCCGGGCGTCGTCGACCGGGTGCTGCACGGCGACGACACGCTGTGCGCGACGACCCACCGGGCCGCCTTCGACAAGCTGCGCGACCTGCTGCGGATGCACTTCCTCGTGCGCCAGAAGACGGCCGACGCGCTCGGCCAGCGGCTGACCTTCGGCATCGAGGACCACGTCATCGCGCGCTTGCGCAGGTCCTTCCCCGACCTGGGGTCGAACTGGCCGCCGGTCTGAGCCGCACGGCCCGCGCACGACCCATCCTCAGCCGTCCAGCTGTCCAGCCGACGCCGACCCCTGCGCGCCCGCGGGCGTGAACCCTTCGAGACCGAGCATGAAGACAATCGGCCTGCACGACGCGGTGGCGATGATCCCCGACGGCGCCCGCCTGATGATCGGCGGCTTCATGGGCGTCGGCACGCCCGCTCGCGTGGTCGACGAGCTGGTGCGCCAGCGCAAGCGCGAGCTGACGGTGATCGCCAACGACAACGCGATGCCGGGGGTCGGCATCGGCAAGCTGGTCAGCGCCGGGCTGGTCCGCAAGACCATCACCAGCCACATCGGCCTGAACCCCGAGACGCAGCAGAAGATGCTGGCCGGCGAGATCGAGGTCGAGCTGGTGCCGCAGGGCACGCTGATCGAGCGCATCCGCGCCGCCGGGTTCGGTCTCGGCGGCGTGCTGACGCCCACCGGCGTCGGCACCGTGGTCGAGCAAGGCAAGCGGCGCATCGAGGTCGACGGCAGGCCGTACCTGCTCGAGACCGCGCTGCACGCCGACTTCGCGCTCGTCCAGTCCTTCCTCGCCGACTATGTCGGCAACCTGCAGTACGCGCTGACGGCGCGCAACTTCAACCCGCTGATCGCGATGGCCGGCGCGACCGTGATCGCCGAGGCCGAGAACATTGTGCCGGTCGGCGTCATCGCCCCCGACCATGTCATGACGCCCGGCCCGGTGGTCGACTACCTGATCGCCAGCAACTGACACCATGGACGCGCAGACCCTGATCGCCCGCCGCATCGCCCGCGAGCTGAGGCCGGGCATGCTGGTCAACCTCGGCATCGGCATCCCGACGCTGGTCGCCAGCCATGTGCCGGCCGGCACGCCGATCTACTTCCAGTCGGAGAACGGCCTGATCGGCACCGGCCCGCTGCCGCAGGAGGGGCTGGCGCAGGCCAGGCTGACCGACGCCGCAGGGCGGCCCGTGTCGGCGCTGCCGGGGGCCTGCGCCTTCGACAGCGCGACCTCGTTCGGCCTGATCCGCGGCGGCCACCTCGACATGACCGTGCTCGGCGGGTTGCAGGTCGACCAGCAGGGTCTGCTGGCGAACTGGATGGTGCCCGGCCGCATGGTGCCCGGCATGGGCGGGGCGATGGACCTCGTCGCCGGTGCCCGGCGGGTCGTCGTCGCGATGCAGCACATGGCCAAGGGCCAGTCCAAGATCGTACGGCGCTGCAGCCTGCCGCTCACCGCGATCCGCCCGGTCGACCTGGTCGTCACCGAGCTGGCGGTGATCGGCTTTGCCGGTGGCCGCGCGACGCTGCTCGAGACCGCGCCCGGCGTGACCGTCGAGCAGGTGCTGGCGGCGAGCGAGGCCGAGCTCGAAGTGCCGGCGCGGGTCGGCACGATGGCGGTCGACGGCCTGCCCGGGACGCCGGCCTGACCGACGCGCGCGATCGAGCCAGCAACCCAGACCCGCACCGCGACGCGGTGCCCCGGCCGGCGTGCCCGGCCCCCAACCCCGAGGACGAACATGAACATCCCCCGCCGATCGCTGCTGCTCGGCCTGGCCGCCGTGGTGCTGGCAGGCTGCGCGGCCCGGCCCGAGGTCTCCCGCATCGAGGACCCCGCGGTCGACTGGCGTGCCTACCGCAGCTTCGCCTTCGTTCAGGATGCCCAACCGGCGTCGCTGCTCGACCGCCGCGTGCTCGCCGCCGCCCGCCACCAGCTCGAGCTCCGCGGCTACCGGTACGACGAACTCGTGCCGGACCTGCTGGTCAACATCGGCGCGCTGGTCGAACAGCGCCAGGGCCTGCGTTCGACGCCCGGCCACTTCCCCGGCTGGGGCACGGTCGAGACCGAGGACTACCGGCTCGGCCGCATGGCCATCGACCTGATCGACGCCCGCCGGCAGCAGGTCGTCTGGCACGGCGCCGCCGAGGGCCGGGTCAGCGCGGCGATGCTGCGCGACGCCGGCAGCGCGGTCGAGAAGGCGGTCGCCGTGGTGTTCGAAGGCTTCCCGGTCCCCGCGCGCGGCGACGCCCGGACGGCGGCCACAGCGCCGCAACCGGCCACCAACACGCTGCGCAGCCGCTAGCCGCCGAAGTCCGGTACCGCGGCGCTCGTGGCTGGCGCTGGGCTGGCGCCCCGCTTCCACGTCGCTCGCCCGCACCCAGGGGCCGCCGCGGCATCGACGGTGGGCGCGAGCGAGCTATCCCGGCTCGCAGAACCGCGGGTACTTCGGATGCGCCACCAGCGGCGTGACCTGGATGTCACGCATGAACCGGTACAGCGGCATCGCACGAATCTGCGCGTTGACCGCGTCGTGGTCGGGCATGCGCCAGACCGCGATCACGCCCTTGGCGCTGGCCTTGCGCCAGCCCCCAGAGGTCGAAGGCGATGCAGCCGCCGCGCACCATCGGCAGTTCGTCGAGCATGGCCTGGGCCTGCGCGCGGCTGGCGGCACGAACGAACAGCAGCGCGCCCTTCCAGTCGTGGCTATGGTGGATCTGGTCGAAGTCGCCGCGCTGCATGCGGCGGAACACCGCCAGCGCCTCGGCTTCGCCCAAGGCGGCGACGCGCTCGTCGGCGACGCCGGGCAGCCGGCGCGACATGGCGAGGAACTTCATCGCACCCTCACCACGATCTTGCCGTTGGCCAGGTTGGCGTCCATGTAGGCATGCGCCTGCACGACCTCGTCGAGCGTGAAGACGCGGTCGATCACTGGCGCGAACACCCCGGCCTCGAGCCGGTCGACGATCCAGCGTTCGGCGTCGCGCCGCCGCTGCGGGTCGAGCACGACCTCCCAAAGCGTGTAGCCGGCGATGGACAGCGCCTTCTTCATGCAGGTCACGAGCGGGTAGGGCGTCGGCGTCTCGTCGAGCCGGCCGTAGAGGAAGATGCGGCCTTCGCGTGCGGCGCATTCGGCCAGGTCGGCGACGATCGGCCCCGAGATCGAGTCGACGATGACGTCTGCACCACGGCCGCCGGTGAGCGCCAGCACCGTCTCGACCAGCGGCTGCCCGCTGGTGATCACCACATGGTCGGCCCCGGTTTCACGCAGCCGGCCGGCCTTGTCGGCGCGGCGCGTGGTCGCGATCACGGTCGCGCCCTGAGCCTTGGCGATCTGGATGCACGCATGGCCGACGCTGGCGGTGGCCGCGGTCACCAGCACGACCGACCCCGGGCCGATACGCGTGTGCAGCACCAGCGGTCCGTAGGCAGTCAGGTACTGCTGCCAGATCGCGGTCGCCTGCAGGTCGTCGAGCCCTTCCGGCACGGGTGCAAGGGCAGCCGCCGGGACGATCGCGAACTCGCCATACACACCGTGGCGGTTCATGTCGAAGCAGGGGATGGTCGTCGCGCGCGACCCGATGTCGACGCGGTCGACGCCGGCGCCGACCGCGGTCACCGTCCCGACCGCCTCCTTGCCGAGCCGCGACGGGAAGCTGGCGTCGAGCATCGGGTAGCTGCCCTGCCGCATCTGCGACTCCGACCGGTTCAGGCCGAAGGCGCTGACCGCGAGCCGGACCTCGCCGGGTCCGGGCTCGGCCAGCGGCACGTCGCGGATCTGCAGAACCTCGGGCGGCCCCAGGCGGTCGAAGGTGACGATCCTGGCCATGCTGCGCTCGTCAAGGCATGGCGTAGCCGCCGTTGACCGACAGGATCTGCCCGGTGATGTACTCGGCGGCGTCCGAGACCAAGAAGGCGACGGTGTTGGCGGCGTCCTGCGGCCGCGTCAGCCGCCCCAGGCCCTTGCCGATCGGGTAGGCATTGAGGGCCTTGCGCAAGGTCTCGTTCGTCTCCGGGCTGGCGTCCTCCCGCAGGAAGTCGGCCATCGGCGACTCGTGCGCGACGGCCGACAGCGACACTGCGTTGACGTTGATGCGCTGGGCGCCGACCTCCTTGGCCAGCGAGCGCGTCATGCCGCCCTGCGCCGCCTTGGCCGCACCGTAGACGACGTAGCGCGCCTCGCCGACGCGCCCGGCGTCGCTCATGATGGTGACGATCTTGCCGTAGCGCCGCGCGACCATGCCCTGCAGGCAGGCGTGGGTGACGTTGAGCGTGCCGATCAGGTTGAGGTCGACGATCTTGGCCCAGTGCGCCGGCGGCTGCTCGACGAAAGGCGGCAGCCCGACCTCGCCGCTGCGGCGCTCGGGGATGATGCCGGCGTTGTTGACCAGGATGTCGACCTCGCCGGCGCGCTCGACCGCGGCCTGCACCGCGGCGCGGTCGGTGACGTCGAACGGCAGCGCGAGCACCGCGCCGCCGGCGGCGGCGATCTCGGCCACGACCGCTTCGGCGCGCGCGGCGACGAGGTCGTTGACCGCCACCCGCGCGCCTTCGGCGGCGAGCGTGATCGCGATGCGCCGGCCGACCCCCTGGCCGGCCCCGGTGACGAGCGCGGTGCGCCCCTGCAGCTTCAGGTCCATGTCTGGCTCCGGTTTCAGCGCCCGTGGAAGACGGGCGGACGTTTCTCGACGAAGGCGCGCATGCCTTCCTTGCGGTCTTCGGTGTCGTACAGGATGGCGGCGGCGTACAGCTCGAACGCCATCGCGCTGCGGATGTCGGTCTGCAGGCCCTGGTCGATCGCCTGCTTGGCCAGACGCACCGCCAGCGGCGGCTGGGCAGCGATGCGCCGCGCCAGCGCCAGCGCCTCGTCGGCGAGCGAGGCGGCCGGCACGACCCGGTTGACGAGGCCGATCGCCGCGGCCTCGGCCGCGCTCAACCGGGCCGCGGTGAAGATCAGCTCCTTGGCGCGCGCCGCGCCGACCAGCCGCGGCAGCCGCTGCGTGCCGCCGCCGGCCGGGATCACGCCCAGGCTGACCTCGGTCAGCCCGATGCGAGCACTGTCGCTCATCAGCCGCAGGTCGGCCGCCAGCGCGATCTCGGCCCCGCCGCCGAAAGCCACGCCGTTGATCGCCGCGATCACCGGCCTGGCGATGGTCTCGATGCGGTCGAACAGCCGGTGCGTCGCGCGCTGGCGGAACACGAACTCGGCCGGGGTCGGTTGGCTCCCGGCGCGCTCCTTCAGGTCGGCGCCGGCGCAGAAGGCCTTGTCGCCGGCGCCGGTGATCAGCAGCACACGCGCCGCGTCGTCGGCTTCGACGGCGTCCAGCGCAGCGCCGAGTTCGTCCTTCAGCCGCTGGTTGATCGCGTTCATCGCCTGCGGCCGGTTCAGCGTGAGCCGCGCGACGCCGTCTTCGACCTCGAGCGTCAAGGTATCGAAGGCGGGCGCCATCACGCCGCCTGCTTGAACAGCATCACGGCGCAGGCACCCGACTCGAGCTTGGTCACGCCGCCGCCGACCGTGTGCGCCAGGCCGACGCGCGCCCGCGGCACCTGGCGTGCCCCCGCCTGGCCGCGCAGCTGCCAGTAGATCTCGGCCACCTGCGCGACCCCGGTCGCGCCGAGCGGGTGCCCCTTGCTCAGCAGCCCGCCCGAAGGCGACACCGCGACCCCGCCGCCGCCGATCGCCGAGAGCCCCTGCTCGACGTAGGCGCCGCCTTCGCCGGGGGCGCAGAAGCCCAGGTCCTCGTAGTGGATGATCTCGGCGATCGTGAACGGGTCGTGCATCTCGCACAGGTCGACATCCTCCGGCCCGAGCCCGGCGCGCTGGTAGGCCAGCCGTGCGGCGCGGATCGACATCTCGCTGTGGTCGTCGACGATGCCGAACGGCGTGCGTTCGCCGCTGACCAGCGCGTGGCCGGCCAGCTCGACGCCTTGCAGGCCGAAGCGGCGCAGCGCGGCTTGGCCGGCCAGTACGACCGCCGCCGCGCCGTCCGAGACCGGGCAGCAGGACAGCCGGGTCAGCGGGTCGGCGATGGCCGGTGCGGCCAGCACCTGCTCGACCGTGACCTCGTCCTTGAAGTGGCAGTAGGGGTTCAGCGCACCGTGGCGGCGGTTCTTCACGCTGACCAGCGCCATCTGCTCGCGCGTCGTTCCCCAACGCGCCATGTGCAGCTTGGCCTGCATCGCGAAGGCCGACGGCATCACGCGGCCCATCGCGCTTTCCAGGTCGTCGGCGACGACCGGCAGGAAGCCGCCGCCCGGCCGCGTCAGCTTCTCGGCGCCGAACGCGATCGCGATCTCGGCCTCGCCGCTGCGGATCATCGCGGCGGCGGCGATCACCGCCGTGCTGCCCGACGCGCAGGCGTTCTCGACGTTGACCATCGGCATGCCCTGCAGCCCGACCTTCATCAGCGTCTTTTGCGCGAAGCAAGGGCCCTGGTAGGCGTGGCCGGCAAAGGCGAACGCCGGCCGATCGCGGAAGCTGCGCGGCCCGATGCCGCTGGAAGCGATGGCATCCCAGACCGCGCGCCGCGCCAGCTCGTGCACCTCGACATCCGGCTGCGGGCCGAAGCTCGTCATGCCGGCGCCGACGACGTAGACCTTGTCCGTCATGCGGCCTCCGGGATCGGTGTGGCGGCATCGACTGGCACGAACTTCGGTCCGACCACTTCACTGCCGTCCTTCTCGCGCCGGATGCGCGCGATCACCAGCCGCAGCCGCATGCCGGGCCGCAAGGCCTGGCCCTGCCAGTCGTGGAGCTGGGCGATGAAACCCGGCCCGGCGTCGAGCAGGATCGTCGCCATCGCGTAAGGCGAGTCGAACCCCGGCAGACCGCGGGCGACGACGGTCCACGCCACCAGCGTGCCGCCGCCGTCGAACTCGTGCCGCTCGAGCGTGCCTTCGCGCATCGTGCGCGGGTTCATGACCTCGGCGGGGAAGAACACCTCGCCGGTCTCGCGGTCGCGCGAACCGACCAGCCGCGGCGGGTCGGCGTCGACGAACAGGTCGGGCCGGATCGGCAGCCGGGCCGGCGTTTCGCTCACGGCCGCCCTCCGTCGATCTCGTGGATCTGGCCCGTCACGTAGTCGTTGCCCATCAGGTAGAGCGCGGCGTCGGCGATGTCCTCGGGTCGGCCGACGCGGCCGACCAGCGCCTGCCTGGCGTAGCCGGCGTACATCGCGGCGCGGGCGTCTTCGCCCAGGCCGTCGTAGGTCGGTGTCTGCACGAGGCCGGCGGCGATCACGTTGACCCGCCTGGGTGCGATCTCCTTGGCGAGCTGGCGCGCGAAGGCCTCGACCGCACCGTTGGTGGCGGCGATCGCGGTGTGGTCGGGCAGCAGCTTGCGCGCGCCGGCGGCGCCGGAGAAGAAGATCATCGATCCGCGCTCGGTCAGCCGCCGCTGGGCGTGCTTGGCGGCGACGAAGGGCCCCCAGAACTTGGTCTCCATGAAGGCGCGTGCGGCGGCCACCGGCATCGCCGCCAGCGGCGCGATCGCGCCAGTGACGACCGACGACGCATGCGCCGTCATCACCAGGTGGTCGATCGGATCGCTGGCCTCGAAGAAGGCGGCCACTGCCGCCTCGTCGGTGATGTCGAGCCGGCGTGCCTGCGCGCCAGCGCCGACCGCGGCGACAGCCGCTGCCAGCCGCGACTCGTCGCGGCCGGCGACGGTGACCGCGGCGCCGGCAGAGGCCGCCGCGCGCGCGATCGCCAGCCCCATGCCGGAGCTGCCGCCGATCACGACCACATGCTGTTTCTCCAGACGTTGCATCGATGCTCCTTGGGTTATCACTGGAAGGCCTGCAGACCTGTGATCGCGCGCCCGAGGATCAGCGCATGGATGTCGTGCGTGCCCTCGTAGGTGTTGACGACCTCCAGGTTGACCAGGTGGCGCGCGACGCCGAACTCGTCGCTGATGCCGTTGCCACCCATCATGTCGCGCGCCAGCCGCGCGATCTCCAGCGCCTTGCCGCAGCTGTTGCGCTTGATGATGCTGGTCGCCTCCACCGACGCCGTGCCGGCGTCCTTCATGCGGCCGAAGACCAGGCAGGCCTGCAGCCCGAGCGTGATCTCGGTCAGCATGTCGGCCAGCTTCTTCTGCACCAGCTGGTTGGCCGCCAGCGGGCGGCCGAACTGCCTGCGGTCGAGCACGTACTGGCGCGCGCGGGCGTAGCAGTCCTCGGCCGCGCCGAGCGCGCCCCAGGCGATGCCGTAGCGCGCGCTGTTCAGACACGTGAACGGACCCTTGAGGCCGCGCACCTGGGGAAACGCGTTCTCCTCCGGGCAGAACACCTCGTCGAGAACGACCTCGCCGGTGATCGACGCGCGCAAGCCCACCTTGCCGTGGATCGCCGGCGCGCTCAGGCCCTTCCAGCCCTTCTCGAGCACGAAGCCGCGGATGGCACCCGCGCCCGGCTGGGCGCCTTCGGCGTCCGCGTCCTTGGCCCAGACGACGAACACATCGGCGATCGGGCTGTTGCTGATCCAGGTCTTGGCGCCGCTCAGGCTGTAGCCCCCGGGCACCTTCTTGGCCCGTGTGACCATGCTGCCGGGGTCGGAGCCATGGTTGGGCTCGGTCAGGCCGAAGCAGCCAATCCATTCACCCGTCGCAAGCTTGGGCAGGTACTTCTGCTTCGTCGCTTCGTTGCCGAAGGCGTTGATCGGCACCATGACGAGCGAGGACTGCACGCTCATCATCGACCGGTAGCCCGAGTCGACGCGCTCGACCTCGCGCGCGATCAGGCCGTAGGCGACGTGGTTCAGGCCGGCGCCGCCGTAGGTCTCGGGGATGGTCGGCCCGAGCAGCCCGATCTCGCCCATCTCGCGGAAGATCGCCGGGTCGGTCTGCTCGTGGCGGAAGGCTTCGAGCACGCGCGGCGCCAGCCGCTGCTGGCAGTAGGCATGCGCGGCGTCGCGGATCGCGCGTTCGTCGGCGCTGAGCTGCTGGTCGAGCTGAAGCGGGTCGGCCCAGTCGAAGGGCGTTCGGGTCATCGGCAAGGTCCTCGTCGAGTTCCGTTGAAGGGGTAGGGCGGCTGGCGCTCAGGCCAGCCGGATCGCGATGTCCTTGGTCTGCAGGTAGTTGGCGAACGCGGCCATGCCTTGCTCGCGGCCGATGCCCGAGGTCTTGACGCCGCCATGCGGCACCTGCACCGGGCTCTGGAACCACTGGTTGACCCAGGCCATGCCGGCCTCGACGTCGCGCACGAAACGCAGCGCGCGGTCGAGGTCGCGCGTGAAGATGCCGGCCGTGAGGCCGAACGGGCTGTCGTTGGCGATCGCCAGCGCCTGCGCATCGTCGTCCCAGGGCAGGATCACGAGCAGCGGCCCGAAAACCTCCTCCTGCGCGATGCGCATGGCCGGATCGACGCGGTCGAACAGGGTGGGGCGGTAGAACCAGCCGCGGTCCATGCCCGCCGGCACGCAGCCGCCGCTGACCAGGCGCGCACCTTCGGCGCGCGCGACTTCGACGTAACCCGCCACCGTTTCGCGGTGGCTGCGGCTGACCAGCGGCCCGAGGTCGGCGTCGGCCAGCCCCGGGGCCACCGTCAACGCGTCGACACGCGCCTTCAGCGCCTCGACGAAGCGGTCGTGCACGCGCCGTTCGACCAGCACCCGCGAGATCCCGGTGCAGACCTGGCCGGCGTTCATGAAGGCGCCGCGCAGTGTCTCCGCCAGCGCCAGCTCGAGGTCGGCGTCGGCGCAGACGACCAGCGGGTTCTTGCCGCCGAGTTCCAGCACCACCGGCCGCACATGCTCGGCCGCGTACTGGGCGATGCGCTGGCCGGTGGCGACCGACCCGGTGAAGGTGATCGCGCGCACCAGCGGGTGGCGCGCCAGCGCGCTGCCGGCGACCGACCCGCTGCCGGTGACGACGTTCAGCACCCCGGGCGGGAACCCCGCCTCGCGCAGGATGTCGCCCAGCAGCAGCGTCGTCAGGCTGGTGTCCGAAGCCGGCTTGACGACCGCGGTGCAGCCCATCGCCAGCGCGACCGGCACCGAGCGGCAGGCGTTGGCGAACGGGTAGTTCCAAGGCGTGATGTGGGCGGTGACACCGACCGGCTCCAGCCGGGTGAAGTTCAGCGTGCGCGCATCGACCGGGATCGACTGCCCCTCGACCTTGTCGGTCGCACCGGCGGCGTACTCGAAGGTGCGCACCGATCGGGCGACGTTGGCCAGGCTCTCGCGCAGCGGCTTGCCCATGTCCAGCGTCTCGAGGTGCGCGATCTCGTCACGCCGGGCGTCGATCAGCGCCGCCGCCTTCATCAGCAGGCGCGTGCGCTCGGCCGGGGTGGTCCTGCGCCAGGCGGGGAAGGCCGCATGTGCCGACCGCACCGCGCCGTCGACGTCGGCCGCCTGCGCCAGCGGAAGCGTCGTCAGCACCTGCTCGGTCGCTGGGTCGACGGCTTCGAAGCGCTGTCCCGACGCGCCGGGCACGAAGGCGTTGTCGATGAAGAGCTGGTTGAACATCGTCACGGGACCGGGCTGCGGGGCGGGGGCGGGCAGGATGGCGATGCCGGTCTGCAGAAAGTGCTTGCAGTGTAGGCTAGTATTTGTTAAGGTGTCAATCACAAAAACAAATGAGCCAAGAACTTCAACTGCCAGCGGTCGAGCAGCCCATGGAGCCCCGCCCCTTGAACGAACGAGAAACCGAACCGGTCGTGCTGCCGCAGGCCGGGTTCGCGACCCATGCGCTGCACGGTGCCGGGTCGATCCGGCGCGCGATCGACCCCGACCTCGCGGGCAGCCGCAGGCTGTTCGTCGGCCTGGCCGAGTTCGGCCCGGGGACCGCGCCGCATGTCTTCCACCGCCATGGCAGCGAGCTCGTCGGCGCGCCCGGTGCGCGCCGCGAGCTGCGCTACGCCGACGACTTCGAGGAGTTCGACTTCGTCGTCGAAGGCCGTGGCGAACTGCAGTGGCGGCTGGCCGACGGCCGCGCCAAGGCGCCGCCGGTGCATGCCGGCGACGCGGTCTGCTTCCCGCCCGCGGTGGCCGAGCACCGCGTGTTCAACACCGGCGACACCGTGATGCACGTGCTGTACGGCGGCACCCCGCCGGCTGCCGTCATCGCCATCGACTGACCCGGACCGGCCTCCGATGACCTGCATCGGCCCGGATCGAACCCACCAGGAGACATGACCGTGAACCTCTCGCACATCACCCGCCGGCGCGTGCTCGGCGCCGCCTTGCTCGCCGCTGCCGTGCCGCGTCTGGCCCCGGCCCAGGCCTTCCCGACGCGGCCGATCACGCTGATCGTGCCGTTCCCGGCCGCCGGGTCGACCGACGCGATGAACCGCATCATCGCCGACAAGCTGCAGGGCCTGCTCGGGCAGCCGGTGGTGCTCGACTTCAAGCCCGGCGCCGGCGGCAACCTCGGCACCGAGCTCGCCGCCCGCGCGCAGCCCGACGGCTACACGATGGTCTTCGTCGCCATGCCGCAAATCATCAGCCCGGCGGTCTACCCGCGCCTGGGCTACAACCTGCTGACCGACCTGCGCGCGGTCGGCAGCTTCCTCGAGACGACGCCGGTGCTGGTCGTCCACCCGCAGCTCGGCGTGCGTTCGGTGCGCGAACTGGTCGAGCTCGCGCGCGCGCAGCCGGGCCGGATCGAGTACGGCACCGGCGGCAACGGGACCTCGGCGCATCTGCTGGGCGAGCTGTTCAAGCGTTCGGCCGGGGTCGACCTGCTGCACGTGCCGTACCGCGGCGCGGCGCAGGCGGTGACGGACCTGCTGGCCGGGCGCGTCAAGGTGATGTACGAGACGCCTTCGAGCATCGTCGGCCATGTGCGCAGCGGCGCGCTGCAGGCGCTCGCGGTGCTCGGCCCGCGCCGGCTGGCGGCGATGCCCGAGGTGCCGACCGCCGCCGAGGCGGGCATTCCCGACGTCCAGCTGGTGCAGTTCGCGTCGCTGATGGTGCCCGCCGCCACCCCCGACCCGGTCGTGCAGACCCTCAGCGCGGCGCTGAAGAAGGTGACCGAGATGCCGGACGTGATCGAGCGCTGGGCCGGGCTTGCCGCCGAGCCGGCCTTCGCGCCACCGGCCGAGACGATGGCGCGCATCGCCGCCGAGGTCAGGCGCCTGGGCGACATCGCGAGCGCCGCCCAGATCAAGCTCGACTGAATCCCGCCGACCAACCCGACCGCCAATCCGCCGCCGCGCCACCGGAGACCAGACCCCATGACCAAGATGACCGCCGCCCAGGCCGTGGCCCACTTCCTGAAACGGGTGGGCACCAAGCGCTACTACCTCTACAACGGCCACGCCAACTGGGGGCTGCTCGACGCGCTCGAGTACGAGGCGAAGATCCCCGGCGTGCGCATGCGGCACGAGATCCACGCGATCCACGCCGCCGACGTCGAGTGGCGCATGCGGCGCGCGCTGCCGATCCCGGTCACCTGCACGACGGTCGGCCCCGGCAACTTCAACTGCATCCCCGGCATCGCCGAGGCCTTCTTCGACTCGACGCCGATGATCTGCCTGATGGCCGGCGGCGCCACCAAGTGGTACGGGCGTGGCGGCATCCAGGAGATCTACCGCTACGGCGAGGACGAGTTCACGCAGATCTTCAAGACCATCACCAAGGGCGCGTACACCACGCTGCGCCCCGACACCGCGCTGGCCACGGTGATGCGCGCCTACAAGACGGCGATCACCGGCCGCCCGGGGCCGGTCGTGGTCTACATGCCGCTGGACGTGCAGAACACCGAGATCGACGTCGAGATCCCGTCCGAGGCCGAGCTCGCCGACTGGCTGTTCCCGCACCCGCCGGCGGCCGACCCCGGGGCGCTGGCGGCGGCGGTGAAGCTGCTCGCCGAGGCCAAGCGGCCGCTGATCTACACCTCGTCGGGGGTGCTGAACGCGCATGCCTGGGACGACCTGCGCGCTTTCGCCGAGGCGGCGCAGATCCCGGTGGCGACCACCTTCGCCGGCAAGGGCGGGATCCCGGAGGACCACCCGCTGTCGCTCGGTGTGTGCGACCGCAGCGGGACCGGACACGCGGTCAAGGCGGCGCAGGAGGCCGACGTGCTGCTCGGCATCGGCGTGCGCTTCAACGACCTCAACACGGCGGGCTGGACGATCTTCGACATCCCGAAGAAGACCACGCTGATCCACATCGACATCGACCCGGGCGAGATCAACCGCGTCTACCCGGCCCGCATCGGCATGGTCGGCGACGCCCGCAAGGCCCTGCAGGGGCTGCTGGCCGCGTGGCGCGAGGCCGGTGCGACGTGCGACACCGGCGCCTGGCTCGGGCGCATCGCCGCCTGGCGCGAGGCCTGGTGGAAGGAGGTCGAGCCGGCGATCACGAGCGACATCGCACCGCTGCACTACGCGCGCATCGTCAAGGACACCTCGGACGCGGTCAACGCCTTCGACCCCGAGGCCAGCCTGGTGTGCGACACCGGCTTCATCATGAACTACGTGCCGAGCTTCTACACGCTCAGGAGCCCCTGGTTCGCGACCAACAACCAGCAGTTCGGCCAGATGGGTTTCGCGCCGCCGGGCGTGGTCGGCGCTGGCATGGAGCGCCGTCAGCATCCGGTGGTGGTCTTCGTCGGCGACCAGTCGTTCATCCACACCGGGCTGTCGCTGGCTACCGCGACCGAGTACGGCGTGCCGGGTGTCGTCATCGTGCTGAACAACAAGACGATCCAGGCCGAGGTCGAGGGCGCGAAGAACAAGTTCGGCCGCGGGGTCGGCGACTTCTACAAGATCGAGGCGACCGGCGAGCTGTGGAACCCGGACCTGAGCGCGATCGCCGCCGCGATGCGCGCCGAGGTCTACCGGGTCGAGCAGGCGGCCGACTTCAAGCCCGCCGTCGAGGCGGCATTGAGGAGCGGCAAGCTGTGCGTGATCGACGTCGAGGCCAGCAACCAGATCAAGCGCTACGCAGTGCCGCTGGTGCTTCAGCACGGCACGATGCCGTTCCCCTATTCGTGGAACATGGATGCGGTGAGCTGACGTGGACGCCTTGCACGCGCTGTTCAGGCCGCGCTCGGTCGCCGTGGTCGGCGCCTCGCGCGGGCTGACCGCCACCGGCGCGCCCAAGCTCGGCACGGCGGCGATGAAGAACCTGGTCGAGCATGGTTTCACCGGCGCGATCCACCCGGTCAACCCGCGCGAGACCGAGATCATGGGCCGCCGCTGCGTGCCGACGGTGGCGGCGATCGCCGGCGAGGTCGACGTCGCGGTCATCGTCGTGCCGGCCGAAGCCTGTATCGCCGCGCTGCGCGACTGCGCGGCCAAGGGGGTCAAGGCGGCGATCGTGATGTCGGCCGGATTCGCCGAGGCCGGTCACGTCGCGCTGCAGGACGAGCTGGTGCAGGTGGCGCGTGCGGCCGGCATCCGCCTCGTCGGCCCCAACACCGCCGGCTTCGTCGACCTGCACCACCCGTTCGCGGCGACGATCTCGATGGTCGGCGACCTGCAGCCCTTCGTTCGCGGCGGCGTGGCCTTCATCACCCAGAGCGGCGCGCTCGGCGGGTCGATGCTGGGCCGCGGCATGGAGCAGGGCGTGGGCTTCTCGCACTGGGTGACGACCGGCAACCAGGCCGACCTGTCGGCGGCCGACTACCTGGACCACCTGGTCGACGACCCGAACGCCAGGGTCTTCGCGCTCTTCCTCGAGAGCGTCAGCGACCCGCCGCGCTTCCGCGCCGCGGTCGCCAGGGCGGCGCGCGCCGGCAAGCCGGTGCTGGTCTACAAGAGCGGTGCGTCGAGCGTCGGCGCGGCCAGCAGCGCGTCGCACACAGGGGCGCTGGCCGGCTCGCACGCGGTGTTCGGCGCGCTGTGCCGGCAGCACGGGCTGATCCAGGTCGACGACCTGGCCGACCTGCTGCCACTGGCGCGCAGCTTCGCCTGGCTCGGCCAGCGGCTGGACCTGCGGCGCCAGCGCGCGGCGCGCATCGGCATCGTCTCGGCGTCGGGCGGCATCTGCGGCGTGGCGGCCGACGAATGCGACCGCGCCGGGCTCGCGGTGCCCGAGCTGGCGCCGGCGACGCAGGCGGCGATCCGCGCCGTCGTGCCGGCCTTCGCGTCGGCGCGCAACCCGGTCGACGTCACCGGACAGATCCGTTCGTCGGCCAGCGGTTACCAAGATACCGTGCGTGCCGTGCTTGCCGACCCGCAAGTCGACGCCTTGCTGCTGCTGGTGACGATGGCCGCCGAACCCCGGGCCAGCTTCTACGGGCGCGAGATCGGGCGCCTGGCGCAGGACGCCGGCAAGCCGCTGGTGGTGACCTGGGCCGGCCCGCTGAGCCTGGCGGCGCAGGGCTACCCGATGCTCGGCGCGATGCAGGTGCCGGTGTTCGAGTCGGTGCGCGCCGCGGTGCAGGCGCTGGCCGCGATCGAACGCTTCGGCGCCTTCCAGCGCCGGCTGGCGCTGAGGGAGGCGGCATGAGTCCTGCCTTGCCCAGCTCGCTCGACGAACAGGCCGCCAAGCGCCTGCTGGCCGGGTACGGCGTGCCGGTGGTCGGCGAGGCGCGCGCACGCGACGCCGACGGCGCCGCCGACGCGGCGGCGCGCATCGGCTACCCGGTCGTGCTCAAGGGCCTGGGCGCGCAGTTCGCGCACAAGACCGAACTCGGGCTCGTGAAGCTGAACCTGGCGAACGAGGCCGCGCTGCGCGCCGCCGCGGCCGAGCTGCTGGCGGCGATGCGCGGCCAGGGCGAGCTGCTGGTGCAGGCGATGGTCGCCGGCCGGCGCGAGTTCCTGCTCGGCATGTCGCGCGACCCGCAGTTCGGCGCCACCGTGAGCTTCGGCCTCGGCGGCGTGTTCGCCGAAGTGCTGGCCGACGTCGCGCTGCGGCTGGTGCCGCTGGACCGCGACGACGCGCTGCAGATGCTTGGCGAGATCCGCGCGCGGGCGCTGCTCGGCCCGGTGCGCGGCATGCCGGCGGTCGACCGCGAGGTGCTGCTGCGCGCCATCCTCGGGCTGTCGCGGCTGGCGGTCGAGCGGCCCGACATCGACGCCGTCGACATCAACCCGCTGGTCATCGCCGGCGACCAGCCGGTGGCGGTCGACGCGCTGGTGATCCTGAAGGAGGCCGGCTGAATGCTGTTCGAACTCGACGACGAGCTGCGCATGCTGCAGGATTCGGCGCGGCGGCTGGCGCGCGAGCGCTTCGCCGCCAAGGCCGCGCACTGGGACCGCGCCGCCGAGCCGCCGCTGGAGAACCTGGCGCCGCTGGCCGAGGCCGGGCTGGCCGGCATCACGATCGCCGAAGAATACGGCGGCGCCGGGGCCAGCATCCTGCATGCGGTGGTGGCGATGGAGCAGATCGCGCGCGTGTGCCCTGTGACCTCGGCCTTCATCCTCGCCAACTGCACCGCCGCCGAGCTGATCCAGCAGTTCGGCAGCGACGAGCACAAGGCACGCTACCTGCCGCCGCTGGCGGCCGGCCAGACCGTCGGCTGCTGGGCGATGACGGAGCCGGCGGCCGGGTCGGCGGCCAACGACATGACGACGCGCGCGGTCGCCGACGGCGAGCACTTCCTGATCAGCGGCAGCAAGTGCTTCATCACGCGCGCGGCGATCGCCGGCTTCTACGTCACCTTCGCGCGCGTCGGCGGCGAGCCCGGCAGCCGCGCGATCGCGGCCTTCATCGTCGAGCGCGACGACCCCGGGGTGAGGCTGGGGCATCACGACCTGCACATGGGGCTGCGCGGCGGCGCGTCGGCCGAGCTGGTGTACGACCACTGCCGCGTGCACCGCAGCCGCATGGTGGTGGCGCCCGGATCGTTCGGCCGCATCATGAAGGGGCTGAACCAGGCACGGGTGCTGAACCCGACGATGTGCCTGGGCATCGCCGCCGAGGCGCTGGACCTTGCGCTGGCCTATGCGCGCGAGCGCAAGGCCTTCGGGCGCGAGATCGGCCGCTTCCAGGGCATCCAGTGGATGCTGGCCGAGATGCAGGTCAAGGTCGACGCGATGCGGGCGCTGGTCTACAAGGCGGCGGCGATGCTCGCCGCGGGCCACCCCGACGGGCCGCAGCAGGCGGCGGTGGCCAAGCTGTACACCGGCCGCGCCGCGTTCGAGGTCGTCGACGACGCGCTGCAGATCCACGGCGGCTACGGCTACTCGAGCGAGTTCCCGCTCGAACGCATGCTGCGCGACGTGCGTGCGCTGCAGCTCGGCGGCGGCACCAACGAGATCCTGAAGAACCGCATCGCGGCGACGATGCTTGCCATGAGAGGAAACACCGATGCTTGAATCGGATCGTGCGCGCCACGCGCCCGGGCTCACGCGGCTGACGCGCCGCGCCTGGCTCGGTCTGTGGCCGATGCTGACCGCCCCCGCATGGGCTCAGACACGCAACATGCGCATCATCGCGCCGTTCCCGCCTGGCGGCAGCACCGACACCTTGGCCAGGGCGCTGGCAGACAAGCTGGCGCCGGCGCTCCAGCAGCCGGTCGTGGTCGAGAACCGGCCGGGCGCGAACGGGGCCATCGGGACCGAAGCGGTCGCGCGCTCCGCACCTGACGGGCAGACGCTGCTGGTGACGACGAACTCCGGCATCACCATCAATCCGCTGCTGTATCGGCAGATGAGCAACCCGATGGACTCGCTGGTGCCGCTGGCCCAGCTCGTGGAACTGGAGCTGGTGCTTGCCGTGCGTGCCGACTTTCCGGCGGCCGACCTGGCGGCGTTCATCGATCTGGGCCGGCGCCGGCCGGGCGGCCTGACCTTCGCGTCGGTGGGTGCCGGGTCGCTCTCCCATCTGGCCGGCGAGTCCTTCCGCCTGGCGACCGGAACGCCGATGGTTCACGTGCCGTACAAGGGTGCAGGTCCGGCGCTCACCGACCTGCTCGGAGGGCAGGTCGACGCGTACTTCGGGACGCCGCCTTCGTTTGTCCAGCATGTCAAGGCCGGGCGGCTGCGGGTGCTGGCGACGACTGCTGCCACGCCATCGAACGCGTTCCCTGCGCTGCCGCGGGTGGCGGACTCGGTGCCGGGCTTCGAAGTCGTCGGCTGGCAGGGCCTGTTTGCTCCGGCGGCGACGCCGCCTGGCCTGCGCGAGGCGCTGGAACGGCAGGCCATCGCCGCGCTGGCGGACGAAGCGGTGCGGGCCAAGCTCGAAGAGCAGGGCATGCGCGTGACCGCGAGGCCAGCGTCCGAGCTCGCCGACATCATCCGGCGCGAACGTGCTGTATGGGCCAAGGTGGTCGCCGAAGCCGGGATCCGCGTCGAGTAGAGACAGCCGTCGGCGGTCGTGCGTTCGGCCCACCGTCAGGTCGCCGGTGGCAGCACGATCCCGGCCGCGCGCGTCAGCTCGCGCCAGCGCGACACCTCGGCCCGGATGCGATCGGCCAGCTCCAGCGGCGTCGAGGTCGCGAGCTTGAAGCCCTGGCGCGCCAGCCGCTTGCGCACCTCGGGCAGCGCCAGCACGCCGGTGACGCGCTCGTGCAGCCTGGCCAGCCGGGCCGGCGGCGTGCCGGGTGGCGCGAACACGCCGTGCCAGCCGGTGACCTCGAACCCGGGGTAACGCTCGGCCAGCGCCGGCACCTCGGGCAGCGCGTCGTCACGCTGGCGCGAGCTGACCGCCAGCGCCCGCACGCTGCCGGCCCGGATGTGCGGCAGGAAGGTCGGCGGGGTGCCGAAGTACAGGTCGACCTCGCCGGCGATCAGCGCCTGCACCGCCGGCTGCGCGCCGTCGTAGACGCGGTGTGCCAGCTCGATGCCGGCTTCGCGCTGGAACAGCTCGCCGGACAGGTGCGACACCGACCCGAATCCGACCGACGCGAAGCGCAGCGGCTTGCGCGCGCGTCGGGCGCCGGCCACCAGTTCGTCGACCGAGGTCCAGCGTGCGCCGGCGGCCACCGCCAGCACCATCGCCGACTCGGCGAGCAGCGTGATCGGCGCGAACAGCTCGGACGGCTCGACCCCGGGGTCGGCCAGCGCGGCGGCCAGCACGCCCGAGTTGGTCATGATCGACAGCGTGCTGCCGGCCATCTGCGCGCGCGTGACATGCGGGCGCAGCGTCGCCGCCGCCGCCTTCGCGCGCCGCGGCAGGCGGTGCTCGACCAGCACCGGTGCCCCGAGCCCGACCCCGAGGTGCTCGCCGAGCGCGCGCGCCAGGATGTCGGTCGTGCCGCCGGGCGAGAACGGGACGATGATCGGCGCGTAGGTCTGGTCCAGCTTGTGTTCGGCGAGGTAGTCGCGGATGCGCGCCTCGAGCTCGTCGCGCAGGTTCTCGAACACCAGGTGGACGCGGCTCTTGCCGGCCCATTCCGAGCTGGGTTCGTACAGGTGCAGCGCCAGCAGCGAGCCCTCGCCGATCGCGGTCTGGATGTCTGCCAGCGTGATCTCGGCCGCCGGCCGGCGCAGCGAGACACCGCCGGCGGCGCCGCGCGAGGCCGACAGCAGCCCGCCCTTGACCAGCGCCGAGACGAGCTGGCGCACCCGTGTCGGGTGCTCGTCGAGCTGCTCGGCGATGTGCTCGGTGGTCACCACCTCGGGCGCGTTGGCGGCGACGAAGCTCAGGATGTAGGTCGCCGTCAGCAGCCGGGTGGACTTGGACATGATGGGCCCGAGTCTAGGGCGGTCCGAAGTGGCGCCGCACGGCGTCGCGAACCTGTTGCAAGTAGCCGTCGATCATCCCGGGCGTGGTGCGGCTGCCGACCGGGCCGAAGTGCAGGTGGTCGAGCAGCCGCATGCCGCAGAACTCGACCGTGCCGGCGCCCCACATGACGCGGATGGCGTCGAGCTTGCCGCTGCGGACGAACTCGCCTTCGGTCGAGCCCGAGCTGGTGAACACCAGCCCCAGCTTGCCCTGCAGCGCGCCGCGCGGCCCGCCCGGCCCGTAGCCGTAGGCGAAGCCGCCGCCGCGCAGCACGCGGTCGAGCCAGCCCTTCATGATCGCCGGCGGCGCGATCCACCACACCGGCGAGACGAAGGTGACGATGTCGGCGGCGACCAGATGGTCCATCTCGACGCGGACGTCGGCCGGCGGCTCGGCAGTCGGGCGCGTGTAGGCCTCCTCGGGCGTGGCAACCGGGTCGAAGTGCATCGCGTACAGGTCACGCAGCACGACCCGGTGGCCCAGCGACTGCACGGCGGCGATGTAGGTGTCGCACACCGCGCGCGTGAAGCTGGGCTTGCGCGGATGGGCGAGGACGACGAGGTGGTTCATCGGGGGCAGGCCGGTCGATGGGGAGAGGGCGGTCGGTGGCGCGGCGCCGGCTCAGGTGCCGGAGGCTCGCGGCAGCGGCGGGCGGCCGCCGGGGAACAGCGGGTGCTCGGCCAGCGGCGTGACCTCGACACGGCTCAGGAACGGTGCCATCGGCACCTGGGCGATCGCGGCGTCGAGCTGGGCGCGGGATGGGCAGTCCCAGACCGCGACGATGCCACGCCGGTCGGCCTTGAGCCACTCCACCACGACCACGCCGTCGGCGATGAGCTGCCGCACATGGGCGTGCTCGGCGGCACGCAGCTCGGGCAGGCGGCCGCCGATTCGGTCGTAATCGATGTCGACTTCGAGCAGGAACAGCATCGCGGGTTTCTCCCAGGGGGTGTCGGCGGAGGCGCAGCTTGACAAGCGGGGGAGGGCTGCGTTTAAATGTAATTGTCAGAGTAACAAACACAAAAAGCAAGCCCCGACCGCGAACCTCGACCGCAAGCCCCGACCGCAAACCCCCGGCCACCACTCCCTTCCGCAACGCCGCGAACCCCGTCCACCGTCCGACCGCGCCGCCGCATCGCCCGCCGTCCAGGGCCTTGCGGTCAACGCGCGGATCCGACTTGGCCCACCCCCGGAGACACCCATGAACGTCCGAACCCTGCTCCGCTCGCTGGCCAGCGCCGTCGCCGGCGCCGCCGTCTCGTTCGCCGCCGCGGCGCAGCCGGTGTGGAAGATCGGCACCGTCGTCGCGCCGCCGTCGATGCTCGGCATCATCGTCGACGAAGGTGCGGCGTCGATCGGTGTGTCGACCGGCGGCCGCATCAAGGCCGAGCGGCACCAGATCGCCAACGAGCAGGAGATCACGCAGAACCTGATCCGCGGGCGGCTGGAGATGGGCTACATCTCGGCCACCGGGCTGGCGGTCGCGGTGCCCGAGATGGGCGTGCTGAACACGCCCTACCTGTGGACTTCGGAGAAGGAGCGCGACTACGTCAGCGACCGCCATGTCGCACCGTTCCTGGAAGGGCTGCTCGCCAGCAAGGGCCTGGTGCTGCTGAAGTACGGCGAGGCCGGCTGGACCAGCCTGTTCTGCAAGACACCATGCACGACCCCCGCCGCGATGCGCGGCATGAAGATGCGCGTCTCGCCGACCGCGGGCGCGCGCATGATGGCCGAGCGGCTGGGGGTCAACGGGGTCGGCATGTCGCTGGCCGACTTCTACCCGGCGCTGCAGCAAGGCGTGGTCGACGCCGGCGACCTGACCTTCAGCTTCTACCTGATCGGCCCGGCCGCCACCGCGGCGCCGCACTACGTGTTCACGCGCCACAACCACCAGCCGGCTTTCTGGCTCGCCCACAAGGGCACCTGGGAGCGCGTGCCGGCCGAGGACAGGGCGGCGATCATCCGCGGCCTGCCGAACCCGGTGCAGGCCAGGGCCCGCGTGGCCGGCGACGAGGTCACCAAGATCGCCCAGTTCCGCGCCCGCGGCGGCTTCGCGCACGAGTTGACCGACGAGCAGCGCGCCGAATGGGCCAAGGTGATCGTGCCCGGCCAGCCGGCGCTGATCGCGAGCTACGGCGGGCGCGCCAAGGAGCTGTTCGACATCATCCAGAAGGGCAAGCGCGAGTTCGCCGCGCTGCGCAACTGAGCCAGGCCGCCGGCCTACCGAGCCCGCGCAGCGCGCCATGCAGTCCACCGTCGCGCGGCTGCTGGCCTTGTGGCTGACGCTCGAGAAGTGGGTCGCGATGCTGGCCTTCGCCGCCGTCGCCGCGCTGCTGTTCGCCGACGTGCTGGGGCGCGAGGTCTTCGGCCACGGCATCTTCTGGGCCCAGCGGGCGGCGGTGTACTGCGCGACGGCGGCCGGTCTGCTCGGCTTCTCGATCTGCACCGCCAGCGGTGGCCATTTGCGGCCGTCGTCGTTCGACCGCCTGGCGCCGGCAGCCTGGGGGCCGGCGATGAATCGTGCGGCGGACCTGATCTCGGCGGCGATCTGCCTGTTCCTGGCCGTCTACGGGGTGCAGTTCGTGATCAACTCGTTCGAGCTCGGCGAGCGCGGGCAGGCGATCGACATGCCGCTGTGGCCGGTGCAGGCGATGCTGCCGTACTGCTTCGTCTCGGCGATGCTGCGCTACCTGGCCTTCGCGGCCTACCCGGGCCTGCGGCCGGCCGAGCAGGACGCCCCGTGAACGCAGCCGCGCTGCTGCTGATCGTGTTCGGGCTGCTGGCGCTGCGGCAGAAC
>JRYF01000272.1_pt1 | contig 41221 bp, 36 predicted proteins | sample 235331 | NCBI WGS metagenome assembly JRYF01 (sample SAMN03074217, study PRJNA261475) | activated sludge metagenome | biome: Wastewater Treatment Plant; feature: Wastewater; material: Activated sludge; isolation source: activated biomass of a wastewater treatment plant treating hydrocarbon... ... | reverse complement strand
GGATTTCTACAGAGCAATCTGTATTCTGAGATTTGAGGTCTGTAATCTGAAATCACAAATCCCCAATCGATGCCCCATTCTCTCGCCAGCGCGTCGTGCCGGATGGTGGGCTAGACACGCGCACTCCTCTGCGCTTCGGGCTGGATCAGTTGCGCATCACAGGATGAACTTGCTGAGGTCTTCATCTTTGACGATGTCGGCGAGGCGATCACGTACATAGGCGGCATCGATCGTGATTGACTTGCCGGAGATTTCCGGCGCGTCGAAAGAGATCGACTCCATCACCTTTTCCATGATGGTGTGCAGCCGGCGGGCGCCGATGTTCTCCGTGGTCTGATTGACCTGTGCCGCGGTCGACGCGAGCGCCTCAATCGCATCCTCCGTGAAGCGAATCTGCACGCCTTCCGTCGCCATCAGCGCGATCTGCTGTCGCGTGAGGGCGTTTTCCGGCTCGGTCAGGATACGGCGGAAGTCGTCCTTCGTCAGGTCATCAAGTCCGACACGGATCGGCAGGCGACCCTGCAACTCGGGCATCAGATCGCTCGGCTTTGCCGTGTGAAACGCGCCCGCAGCCACGAACAGGATGTGATCGGTTTTCACTGGGCCGTGGCGGGTATTGACCGTGCTGCCCTCGATGATCGGCAGCAGATCGCGCTGCACGCCCTGTCGGCTGACGTCCGGCCCGGACGACTGTCGGCCGCCGCAGAGCTTGTCCATCTCATCAATGAAGACGATGCCGCTGTTCTGGGTGCGTTCGATGGCCATCGCCTTGACCTTCTCGCGGTCGATGAGCTTCTCAGATTCCTGCTGGAAGAGGATCCGACGTGCTTCGCGGATGCTCACCTTGCGGTCCTTCGGCTGGCTGGGCATGAGGCGGTCCATCAGGTCCTGAATCTCCGGGCCGATCTGGTCCGGCCCCAGGGTCGTGGCGAACATGCCCATCGGGGCCATTTTCTGCTCGACGCGCAGCTCAATCATGCGATCTTCGAGCTGACCATCGCGGAGCTGAGCCCGAAGTTTGTCGCGCGTGCGCTGCCGTCGGGCATCGGCCTCTGCATCCGTTTCCTCTCCTTCGGCTTCCGAGGCCTTGGGCAGCAACTCATCGAGCAATCGCTCCTCGACGAGCTGTTCGGCCTTTTCCCGGACAACCTCGGTCTGCTCTTCCTCGACCATGTTCATGGCCAGTTCGAGCAGATCGCGGATCATCGAGTCCACATCTCGTCCGACGTAACCGACTTCCGTGAACTTCGTCGCCTCGACCTTGATGAACGGCGCATTCACGAGCGAGGCCATTCGCCGGGCGATCTCGGTCTTGCCGACGCCGGTCGGTCCCATCATCAGGATATTCTTCGGGCCCACTTCCTCGCGCATCGCCTCGGGCAGTTGCAACCGTCGCCAGCGGTTGCGGATGGCGATGGCAATCGCTCGTTTGGCATCGGCCTGACCGATGATGTACTTATCGAGAGCGGCAACAATCTGACGCGGTGTGAGTGCGGACATTCGTGGTTACTCGGCCTCCGGTTTCATCCCTGTCGGGTGGGTCGGACATCATAGCACCGAGTCGCTTACGCGTCAGCGGCGCAAGACGTCTATTGCGGTTTGTTGCGCCGGGCCGGGTCGCGGAGGGCCTCGCTGCGGATGTGGCGGCGGAGTTTGAAGAGTTCCTTGAAGGCCCGAAGGATCACGCGCAGGTTGGCGCCGGTCTGCTGACCGGCAGTGCGCGGATAGTGGTTCACGCCGATTTCGGCAATTCGCAAGCCGCGGTAGCGTGCCCGGGCGAGCAGCTCGGTGCTGATGAGCGCACCGTGGCTGCGCAGTTCGATCTGATCGACAAGCGACTTGGGCAGAAGCTTGAACGCACAATCGATGTCGCGAACCTTCAGTCCGAACAGCGCGCGGACCAGGACTCCCCAGCAGTAGGCATTGATCTTTCGGATGAGTGGATCGGCGCGGTTCATCCGATAGCCCACGGCGAAATCGCATTTCTCCAGCAGTCCGATCAGCTTATCGAGTTCGCGGATGTCAAACTGCCCGTCGCCATCGGTGAAGAAAATCCACTGATAGCGGGCTTCACGCAGTCCGCGAGCCACAGCACCGCCGTAACCGAGGTTGGGCTGATTGTGCACGGCACGCACGACGCCGGGATGCTCCGCGGCCAGCCGTTCAGCGATCTCACCGGTGCGGTCGCGGCTGCCGTCGTTGACTACGATGACCTCGAAGCGGTCGGCGTAACGCCCGGCGGCCTCCATCGCCGCGCGGACCACGCGCTCGACGTTGGCCTCCTCGTTGTAGCACGGGAAGAAGATCGACAGCTCGGGGAGTCTGCTCATCGCCATGTATTGAATCCGGAAACGGCTCCGGCGGCAAAGCGGCGCGCGGGCGTCGCAGCGGATCAGGCCGGCGGTCGATGGGGAGGTAGTTCGTAATCGAAGGAATGCGCCGCCTCAGCGACAATGGGAATCACGCGATCGAGGTCCTCGGCCGAAAGATTCTCCCGCCAGCGTTCGACGCGTGTCTGATGATCGGGTCGCGACCAGACAACCTGCCGCCTGGCTTCGTAGGCATCGGGCGTTTTTCGATTGCCCACGCGCCGTACCCAGTCCGCGATCGAGGACTCGTGATCGGCTGGATTGACGCCGACCTGTCTGCACACGCGTAGCGCGGTCTCTTGCGGCTGATGAACGGTGGACTCAAACCGATTGACCTCGCAATGTTCCGCCACGGCTCGATAGCCGTGGGTGTTGATGTGCGCCCAGTGGTGGGCGCAGCGCTCAACCAGCGGCCGCTCCAGAAGCTGCTGCCAGCTCGGTGGTTTGGGGTTGTGCGACCAGTTCTCGCTGATGCCGGGCCGCAGCGAACAGATCGCATCGAGCGGATGGCGCACCTGCCAGTAGAGAACCCGCGGCTCGGGCACCAGCCGCAGCAATTCATCCAGCACGAAGGGCAGGCCCGGTGTCATCGGCGTGCCGAGCGGGACTTTTGGGACTTTCATCGCCACGGGCCCTGCGGCGTAGTCGACGCCGGCAAGATCGGCGAATGCGGGCTCGAAGAGGTAGCGATATGGACCAAGGCCTTCGAACAGTTCACCAAAGATCGAAGTGCCGCTACGACCGCAACCGAGGATGACAACATGGGCGATCATGCGGGGCTTTTTCCTCGTCGAAGGCAGCCGACAGTGCCGCAGGTGTGACCCGGCGAGTTGCCGGATCGCGGTCGCGGCAATCTAACGCGTTATCGGTGATCGATCCAGCCGCCGCCGAGTACTTCGTCATTATCGTAGATGACCAGCGCCTGGCCCGGCGTGACGGCCCACTGCGGCTCGTCGAAGGTGACGCGCACCTGCGAATCAGGCAGCGGCTCAACTCGAGCCGGTGCGGTCTCATGGTTGTAGCGGATGCGCACCAGCGCGCGGAAAGCGTCAGTCGGCGCACCGTGCAGCCAGCTCACGCGCGAAGCGTGGGCCGTGTTTGAAAGGATGGACGCCTGCGGACCGACGACGACCTCGCCGGTCTGCGGATCGAGCGATGCCACATACACCGGCTCGCCGACGGCCACGCCCAGCCCGCGGCGCTGGCCGATAGTGAAGTTCGGCAAGCCGTCATGCCTCGCCAGCTCGCGACCGTCGACATGACGCACGACGCCCGTCGTGAACGCATCGCCCCGCAGCCGCCGCACCACGCGGGCATAGTCGCGATCGGGTACAAAGCAGATGTCCTGCGACTCGGGCTTGTCATGCACGGGCAGATCAAACCGCCGTGCGTGTGCCCGCACCTCGGACTTGGTCAACTCACCAAGCGGAAAGCGCGTCCGCCGCAGGATCGACGGATCAACACCGAAGAGGACATACGACTGATCCTTTGCCGCGTCGGTCGCGCGAAACATTCGGACAGATTCGCCGGTGTGTGCCAGACGTGCGTAGTGACCGGTGGCGATCATGTCCGCGCCGATGGCGTCTGCATATTCGATGAGTCGGCCGAACTTGAGCCACTGATTGCACATGACGCAGGGGTTCGGCGTGCGCGCGACGGCGTATTCATCCGCGAAGTAGCGCTTGAGCCGGCCGAAATCCTCCTCGAAGTTCAGGGCGTAGAAGGGAATCCCCAGCCGGCCTGCAACCGCCCGCGCATCCGTCGCGTCAATGGCAGAGCAGCACCCACGGTGCCGATCGGACGGCACTGCATCCGTCGCCGCTCGCACCGGAAGTGACAGCCCCCTCCCATCGGGTGGTACGGGCGTCCCGCCCGTCACCGTAGCGGCCGGCGCCTGCCCTTGACGTTGCGACGCGATGTCGAGGGTCCCCGCCGGGCGAGGGCTGCACGAATCGCCCACCAGTTCAGGCGAGTACTCCTCCGGTTCATGGGCTCCCAGGCGCATAAAGACCCCGACCACGTCGTGGCCCTGCTCGTGCAGCAGACAGGCCGCAACGCTGCTATCCACCCCGCCGCTCATGGCGACCAGTACCCGGCAACCTCGGTTCATGGCGTAAGTATAAGCGAGACGCCGGTCATTGGCGTGGACCCTGCGGCCTGCCCCCGTGATCTTCCCCACGTTTCATGGGAACAGGGTTACGGGTCCTTGCCATTGGTCTCGAGCGCGGCGTGCGCGGGCGGTCAATCAGGAACCGCTGAGCAGCAGATTGATGAATGCCGACATGTCGATCAGGTCGACCGTGAACAGATTCTGAGGCTCGGCCAGGTCCGCGCAGGGGTGGTAGTACGGGTCCGTCGTCAGCACGCCGACGAACTCGGCGATGTCCAGGCCGTCCACGTTGCCGTCGCCGTTTAGGTCGCCGGGAATCACGCACGAGCAGCCCACGTCGCGGATGGCGAAGTCGTCGAGCGCGGCTTCGACTATGGAGCCGGAGCCGTAGTCCGATGCGACAAAGCGGAGCTGCACCTGAGACGTGGGCAGGATGCGATCCGCGACTCGGAATTCGTAGTAGTACCAGCCGCCGCCGGCCTGCGGACCCGCCGGACCGACCGTTTCAACGTTGACCCAACTGCCGCCGGCATTGGGCGAGATGTCGACGACAAAGACATCGGCGTTCGGTGCAGAGCCCTGGTTGTTCGAGTACCAGCGCCAATAGCTGATGAGCGGATCGGTCATGGCCGAGAGGTCGAAGACCGGGCTCTTGAGCGTTGTCTTGCCGTTGTCCACGTCATAGCTGCCGATGCTGGTTCCGGCGCGGCCGTCGGTGACAAAGCAGATGACGCCGGGCGCGGGGGTGTGATCGTCCTCCGGCTGGGCAGCGGTGCCCTGCGGATCCATGGCGCCCCAGATGCCGGTAGTGGCGTTGTCACCGACGTCGCCGACGGTCCAGCCCGCGAGCGAGCCCTCAAACTCGTTGGTGTAGAAATCTTCCTGCTCAATGGCAAAGGAATGATGCACGCTCGCAGGGGCGTCGCAGGGGCTCTTCGCAACATATCCGCCATCGCCGTTGGCGGTGAAATAGAACTCGACCGGCACGCCGCAGGGGGCCTCGGGGATCGTCGCGGAGTAAAGATTTCCACCGAGTGGTGTCAGCGGGACGTCATCAAAGGGACCGCTGCCGCTGAACCGGTAGTAGCAGCGACCTGATCCGGGCGAATAACTTTCCTGAGCCGGGGTGATCTGCACCTGGATGGCGGTCGGCTGTCCTGCGGCGATGACGGCAGGAACTCCCTGCGGCAGTTCGATCAAGAGTCCCAGCGACGCCCAGCGCGAAAGGTGGAGGATAGCCGGCAGGTTTTCCTCGCAATTGGGGATGATCTGATCCGCCGGCAGGATGAATCCGAACTGACCGGTGTCGCGCAGCTCAATGGTGTACGCAACGATGCCGGCGGCGCCGTACACCCAGTCCACCGAGCCGCCGTTGGCAGGATAGATCGTGGTGTTGATCGGTCCGGCTGTGTAGCTGAGTCCGTGGACGCTCTGAATGAGCTGGCGCATGGTGGTGCCGAGGGTGTTGAAGAGCGACTGATCCGGCGAAAGAGCAGGCGTGTAACCCCAGGGCCAGAGGATGAGCTGCGAGTAGCTGTGGTAGTCCATGTAAGCGCGGATGTTCGGCCGGGCGAGGATGAAATCTCGCAGCACCTGGGTTTCCGGTTCGCTGAAAGGCGCCGTGCCTCGGTAGATATCGGAACTGGGCGTCGGGCTCGAACCGCTGTTGTCGAATCCCCATTGATAACCCCAGTTCCGATTGAGATCGACGCCGAAGGAGCCGTTGCCGTTGTCGCGACGATTTTTCCGCCAGAGGCGCTGCGTCGTCCAGGTGTATTCGTAGCCGTCGGGATTGACACAGGGGGCGAGGTAGAACTCAGTGCGGTCCACCAGTTCGCGGACACACGGATCGCTGTCATAGCGGTTGACGAGGTAATCCGCGAGGTAGAGGACGGTCGGGCCGGTGATCCATTCGCGCGCATGCTGCAAGCCATGGTAGAAGACACCGGGCCGGTCCCCGGGCTCGGGCCCGCCGCCGCCGGCCGGGCCGGTGATGCGCAGGACCCAGATGTCGCGCTCTTCGAGGGAGTTACCGATGTCGATGACCTGGCAGAGATCGGGTCGGTTGGCGGCGAGCTGGTTGATGAACTGAATCATGTCGGCCAGTGGCATGTAGTTGTCGAACGGACCGCCACCACGAACCAGAAGCGCGCTGCGCTCGGCGCGATAGGTGGCATACAGGTCTGCGTTCAGGACTTCCCAGGTCAGGCCGGCGGCCTCGAGCGCCTTGCGTTCGATCTCGGAGACATGGGCTTCGATCGGGCCGACATCGAATTCGTGCGACCAGAGATCAAGGTCCAGGTCGAGCACGAGCTTGAGCTGCGCTTCGGTTTGAACATCGATCCGAACGACCTGATCGCCGGGCTTGATCGACAGGTCCGCGGCGATGCTCGATACAGGGCTGATGAAACTGATGATGGCGATGAAGGTGGTGAAGAAAGCGAACTTCCGCACTCGGACTCCTCCCCTGACCGGCCTGCCGGGCTCAAGGCGCGGCCGAATAAACCAGCATATCAGAATCACCCGGAAAATGCGCAGGGGCACGGCGACCCGCCCGGGTGACACTGACCCGGCGACGACGAATCCGGCCGCGGACGCCATCCTGTCCGGCGATGACAACTTCTCACCAACGGTGCCTCCCACGTTCACCAGCTATACTGAAAACGGTCAAACACGTTGAAAAGGCCCACGGCACGAACGCGAGGGCGGCCCTCGACGGCTTCACGGTCCACGCCGCCGCCGAAGGGTGAAACGCCTGCGACGGTCTTCCATTTTGCGGGCCCATTCAGTTAGAATCTCTTGCTGGCGAACCCAAGGGCGGACAAGTTCGGAGCCGGAGCCGCGCAGGCGGTTATCGGGCGGATCAACAAAAAACCCGGGCGGGACCAATCCGGCGACAACCGGGTCGGGGTCATGACACGCGGAACCTTCTGTGGCGACCGGGCCATCGTTGCGCAAGGAGGAAATGATGACGATGCGCATTTCGACGGCGGTGCTTTTCGTTGTATTGACGGCGGCGGGAGCGGCCCGGGCCCAGCAGATCCTCGATCATCCAGTCAGCACGTACCAGGTTCTGTCTGACGAATCGAGAATCCTCAGATATCGTTGGATCAGGGCCAGTTTGAGCATGGCCAGGAAGTTCACCGCCAGTTTTTCGAACCGCGTGGCGATGGCGCGGCATTCTTTCAACCAGCCGACACAACATTCGATCATGCTTCGTCGGCGGTAGGTCTTTTTGTCGAACTCGATTGAGCGCTGCGACTTCAACCACGACGAATCGACCGACGGGCTGGACATCCACGATTTCGTCTACTGCACAACGCAGGGGTGCTAAACACACGTCGAAACAAGACAAAACGGCGAAAAATCGAGACGGCGAAACGAGCTGAAACGCGCCGGACCGTTTGCCTCTTCGCGGAACGTGCCCTGATCGCTTTCCGCTTCGCGGGCAGTGTGCTCCCTTCACGACTTGACGCCGATTTGCGCGGCTCGTAGTCTTCGCATTCTTCGGACCCACGAGGGCCCGGTATCGATGCGAGAAAACCCCTTGTCGACCGCGACGACTGATCCGCCCCGTACCTTCGAGCAACGACATCACTTCCTGCTGCGCAAACTGCACTCGCTGACCGGCATCGTGCCGATCGGGGTGTTTCTGATTGAGCACCTGCTGACCAACTCGCTGGCCTCGGGCTGGGCTTCGTCGAAGCCGGGTCCGGAACGGTTCAATGAGGCGGTGCATTCGCTTCACAATCTGCCGTACCTCTGGGCGTTGGAGTTGTTCGGCATCTTCCTGCCACTGGCGTTTCACGCGCTGTACGGCATCCGCATCGCCATGACCTCCCAGTCGAATGTGCGGGCCTATCCGTACATGGACAACCGGCGCTACACGCTTCAGCGCATCACGGGCTATATCGCGTTCTTCTTTGTCATCATTCACTTGATGAAGTACCGCTTCGCCCACATCGTCGGATGGGGACCGGAGTTCATCGGCAGCGAAGACCCGTTCGAGATTACGCGCCACGGTCTGCAGGCGTGGGAGCCGTTCACCGGCTTTGTCGTTCCGGCTTGGATTACGCTCGGCTTCTATCTGCTGGGCCTCTGGGCGGCTTGTTATCACTTCGCCAACGGCATCTGGAGCTTCTGCGTGAGCTGGGGCATCACGGTCGGGGAAAGAGCGCAGAAGCGCGTGGGTATGGCCGCGGCGGGCGTGGGCGTCGTGCTGTTCGCGTGGGGCTGCATGAGTCTTTACGCGTTCGCTAAGGCGGAGCCGGCGGAGAACGCTGCGGCCCATCCGACGGCGATGCGTGAAGCAGAATAAACTCCTCCTATGAAGCTGGGAGGATTTGCCGATCGCTAGTTTCGCTGTCCGACATCCTTGAGATGTGCAAGCCGCGGGTAATGGCGATAGAATCAGTGAGAGATGAGTGTGTGAGGGTTAGACAATGGCCCAGGAATGGCATCAGACTACGACTGCTCATGCTGGTGGCCGGGTCGAAGTCGTTGTTCCGGATCTCGCCGACGGCGAGCAGGTAGAGGTCGTTGTGCGTCGCAATGGCTCACGCGACCCCAACGCCGCTCGGCCGCAGTTCGGCAGTGCCGAAGGTCGAGTTTTCATCCGCGACGATTTTGACGAACCCCTGGACGACTTCAAAGACTACGTTTGAATGAGATTCCTTCTGGACTTCCATACCTTTCTCTGGTTCGTTGCGGGCGATGCCCGGCTGAGTGATCGCGCGCGAGAAGCGATCGAGGAACTATCGAATGATCGCTATCTCAGCATGGCCAGTGTGTGGGAGATGGCGATCAAGTTTGGGCTTTCAAAGCTGCGTCTGGAACCGAATTTTCACGAGTTTTTATCAACCGAGTTGGAGCGAAATCTAATCGGGGTCGCCGGAATCGAGTTGCCCCATCTGTACATGGTCGCTGAATTGCCTTTTCACCACCGGGATCGATTCGATCGTCTTTTGATTGCACAGTGTCTTGTAGAAAATTGGTCACTGGTTAGTGCAGACGAGTCTTTGGATGTCTACGGGATCAGGCGTCTGTGGTAGGTGACGCTCGCTTTCATAACCTGCGTCGCTTGGAGTTTTCAATACATCAATGGCCAAACAACGTGTTGCAATGATCGGCGGGGGGCTGGCGGGGCTGGCCGGGGCCATGAAACTGGCGGAGCTGGGCATCGGCGTGGACCTCGTCAGCATGGTCCCGGTCAAGCGGTCGCACAGCGTCTGCGCCCAGGGCGGCATCAACAGCGTCAACGCGACGACCCGCGCCCAGGGCGACAACGAGTGGAAGCACTTCGACGATTCCGTCTATGGCGGCGACTTCCTGCAGCACCAGCCGCCGGTCAAGGAGATGTGCGACTGGGGGCCGAAGGTCATCGACCTGCTGGATCGTCTCGGTGTGCCTTTCAACCGCACACCGGAAGGCCACCTCGACCGTCGACGCTTCGGCGGCACGCTCTACAAGCGAACGGCCTTCGCTGGCGCCACCACGGGCCAGCAGCTTCTCTACGCGCTGGATGAGCAGGTCCGCCGCTGGGAATCTGAAGGGCTGATCAAGAATTACGAGCTGTGGGAGTTTCTCGGTCTGGTGGTCGATGACCACGGCATCTGCCGCGGCTGCGTCATTCAGGACATGATGTCGATGGAAATCAAGGCCCTGCGGGCCGATGCGGTGGTGATGGCCACCGGCGGCTGCGGACTGATCTTCGGCAAAAGCACGATGTCGATGATCTGCACCGGCGGGGCCAACAGTCGCGTCTATCAGGAGGGCGTCAAATACGCCAACGGCGAATTCATCCAGGTGCACCCGACGGCGATCCCCGGCGCCGATAAGCTGCGGCTGATGAGTGAGAGCGCGCGCGGGGAGGGCGGTCGTGTCTGGGTGCCGCGTACGCCGCAGGACCCGCGCGATCCGCGGTCGATTCCCGAATCTGAGCGATACTACTTTCTCGAGGAGCGATATCCCACGTATGGCAATCTTGTGCCGCGCGACATCGCCACACGGGAGATTTTCGACGTGTGCGCGAACGGCGGTCTCTCCGTCGAAAAGGATGACTATTGCGTCTACCTTGATCTGACGCACCTGCCGGCATCGACGCATCACAAGCTCGAGGGCATTCTCGCGATCTACGAGAAGTTTCAGGGGGTCAATCCGCGTACGACGCCGATGAAGATTTTCCCCGCAGTGCACTATTCGATGGGCGGCCTGTGGTGCGATTATGCGAAAGACCCGAAGACCGGTGGACTGATCCTCGGCGATCCGCGCAATCAGCAGACGAACGTGCCCGGCGTGTTCGCCATCGGCGAGGCGGACTATCAGTATCACGGGGCGAATCGTCTCGGGGCCAACTCACTGCTTTCGTGCATCTTCGCGGGGCTGGTCGTCGCGCCGTCCATCCAGAACTACTTCAAGTCGCTCAAGCGGAGTGCGGCTGATGCACCGGCTGCGGTCGTCGACGCCGCTGTTCGTCGGCACAAGGACCGACTCGATGAATTGACGGCTCGCACCGGCGATGAGAATGCATACCGTATTCACGAGGAACTCGGCCGGACGATGACACAGAACGTCACCGTCGTGCGATACAACAATCGCATTCAGGAGACACTCAAAAAGCTCGATGAGCTGTGCGAACGTTATCAGCGTGCCCCGCTCGCTGACAAGGGACGCTGGACCAACCAGAATCTTTCCTTCACCCGGGCACTGGGCGACATGCTGCTGCTCGCGAAAGTGATCGCCCTCGGCGCGCTGCAGCGCGATGAGTGCCGCGGGGCGCATTACAAGCCCGACTTCGAGATTGCCGGGCTGAACCCTGAAGCCGGTGACCTGGCCGGACAGGCCCGCAAGTGGTGCGAGGCCTTCAAGGCGAGGAACGATCGCTGGCTCAAGTCGACCATCGCGGAATACGCACCGGACGGCCCACGTTTGTCGTACGAGGAGGTGGACACCAGCTTGATCTCGCCGCGACCGCGGACCTACGGCCTCAAAGGGGCCGAGGAGATCGAGCGAATCTGGAAGACGGAGTTTTCCGGAACGAAAAAGCAAGAACAGCTGGCCGTCGCTGCATCGTAGAGAACAAAGTGCCGACTGCCAGAACTTCGCTCGGAACTTGTGATCCCGTGCGAAATAGCCCGACGCGCGAGCGAGGGCGAACCATCGTTCTCCTCCGCGTCGCAGAGGAGCTTTGCTGTGAACATTCGAAACCGTGCCCTGTTCCTGATGGGCTCGTTGGGGCTTCTCCCCCTGAGCATGACACCGATGCAAGCCGTTGCCGAACAACCCTCCGTCGTTCCCGCCGCGAAATCGCGGGCGGATATTCCCGAGAAGTATCGCTGGGACCTGTCGCGCATCTTTACGGATGACGCCGCCTTCGAGGCCGCATTCAAGAAGGTCGAATCGCTGATGGAGCAGTTCAAGGCCCTAAAAGGGACGCTCGGTAAATCCGGTGATGCCCTGCTGGCGGCGCTGAAGCTGCACGATGAACTCTCCGCCGAGCTGGATCGCGTCGTCGTCTACGCGGGAATGTCACACCACGAGGACATGAGCGTGTCGACCGCGCAGGGACGGTGGGATCGGGCACAGTCGCTGGCCACTCGCGCCGCCGAGGCCTCGAGCTGGCTCGTACCGGAGATTTTGACGCTCGATGCTGTTAAAGTACAAGAATGGATCAGCAGGAGCGACCAGCTTGCCGTCTATCGACACTATCTCGACGACCTCCATCGCCAGCGGGCACACTACCTCTCACCGCGCGAAGAGGAGCTGTTGGCCATGGCCGGCGAAGTGGCGGCAGCGCCGGGAAACATCTACGGGCTGCTGACCAATACCAACCTTGATTTTCCCAGGATCAAAGATGACCGGGGCGAGGAGATCCAGCTCAGTTCGGCGAAGTATTACAATTTGATTTACTCAAAGGATCGCCGCGTTCGTCGCGACGCCTTCCTCGGATACCACGAGACCTACCAGGCCAAGGCCACCACGCTCAGCGCACTACTGGCGGCGCATGTGAAGCAGCACATCTTCTACGCCCGGGCCCGCGGCTTTGCGACCTGTCGTGAAGCGGCGCTGTTTGGCCCCAACATTCCCGTTTCGGTGTATGATCAGCTGGTCACCACGGTCAACCGTCACCTGCCGAAGCTGCATCGGTACATCGCGCTCCGAAAGAAGCTTATGGGGCTCGATGCCGTTCACCAGTACGACCTGTACGTGCCGATGATCGAGGCCGATGAGGAGCGGATACCTTACGACGACGCGGTGAGGACGATCCTCACGGCGCTGTCCCCGCTGGGAAACGATTATGTCAATACGCTTCGGCAGGCATTCGAGTCGCGGTGGATCGACGTTTACGAGACGCCGAACAAACGAAGCGGGGCGTACTGCTGGGGCAGCTATCTGACGCATCCGTACCTGCTGCTGAATTACACCGGCACAATGAACGATCGTTCGACCGTCGCCCACGAGATGGGCCATGCGATGCACTCGTGGTACACGGTGAAGAACCAGCCGATCGTCTACGGCGACTACGCCACCTTCTGTGCCGAGGTCGCCAGCACAGTCAACGAGGTGCTGCTCGCTCATTACCTGTTGAACCATGCGGAAAATGACATCCAGCGGATGCTGATCCTTCAGCAGCAGATCGAGAGCATTCGAACGACGGTCTTTCGGCAGACGATGTTCGCCGAGTTCGAGCAGCACTATCACCAGCTGGCTGAATCAGGGACGCCGCTGACCGGTGAGCTGCTCATGAAGGAGTACGCGGCGATCGTGGCGAAGTACTACGGTCCCGATTGCGTGAATGACGCCTGTGTCGGCGCCGAGGGCCTGCGCATCCCTCATTTCTACAGCAATTTCTACGTCTATACCTATGCCACCAGTCACTGCGCCGCGACCAACATCGGCCGACGGATCATCGGCGGTGAGAAGGAGGCGGTGGACGGCCTGATGAAGTTCCTCTCGGCAGGCAGCAGTAAATACCCGCTGGAGATACTGATGCTGGCCGGCGTGGATATGACCACGCCTCGCCCGATCGAGGACACGATGGCGCTCTTCGATGAGCTGCTCGATGAATTCGAGCAACTGCACGCAAAGCATGCGGCGAAGGCGTCGAAGTGACGGGCAAGTTTCCTCCCGGAGAAGCACGTTGCACATGCGTGTGCATGCGATCAGCATCGGCCGGCCGCAGATCGTCCTGCGCGGCGGGCGGCAATACAGCACCGCGATCAACCGTCGCACCGTCGAAGGGCCGATCGAGCTGACGACGTTGGGGCTGGTCGGTGACCGGGTGAGCGACGATACCGTTCACGGCGGACCGGACAAGGCGGTCTGCTGCTATCCGCACGAGCACTACGCTTTCTGGAAGGATCAGCTTGGCGCAGAGCCGGAATTTCCGGCTTTCGGCGAAAACTTCACCACGGTCGGCCTGCTGGAGCACGAGGTCTGCATGGGTGATGTCTTTCGGATCGGATCGGCGACCGTGCAGATCTCCCAGCCGCGGGGTCCGTGTTTCAAGCTGGCTCACAAGCTCAACTACCCGAATACCATCTCGGCCATTTACGAGACCGGCTATAGCGGCTTTTACTTCCGTGTGTTAGCGGGGGGTAAGGTCCGTGCGGGCGACGACATCGTGTTGCAGGAGCGTCGCCACTCCGACCTGACCGTGGCGAAACTGTTGCAACTCAAGCAGGCATCGACCATCGACGCCGAACTCGCCGCTCGACTGGCTGCGCTTCCTGAGCTGGCGCAGAGCATGCGCGAATCGTTTGCGAAGAAGATCTCCGCGACGCGCACAGTGTAGTGATTTCGCCGGTGTGTAAATGTTCGTTATTTCAGGACGGGGCGTGTCGGCTCAATGTGGCCAGCAGATTGCGGGCGCGGGGTCAGTGGGCAACTCAGCCCTCAACTTCGATGCCCATGTTGCGGGCGGTGCCCATGACGATGCGCTTGGCGGCTTCGATGTCGAAGCAGTTAAGGTCGGGTAGCTTTTGTTTGGCGATGGCCTCGACCTGGTTCATGGTGACCTTGCCGACCTTTTCCTTGTGCGGGACGCCGCTGCCCTTGGCGACCTTGGCCGCATCCTTGAGCAGCACCGAGGCGGGCGGGCTCTTGATAACAAAATCGAACGTACGGTCGGCATAGACATTCACCACGGCGGTGACGGGCATGCCGTTGAGGTGCTTGGTTCGTTCGTTGAACTGCTGGACGAACTGACCGGGGTTCACGCCATACTGACCGCAGGCCGGGCCGATGGGCGGAGCAGGCGTCGCCTGACCGCCAGGGCCCTGAACCTTGAACGTCGCCGTCGGGATTTTCTTCTTCTTTGCCACGGTGTTATCGCCTCACTGTTGATCCGATCGGCCGCTCGCAGCCGTCAGCGGCCGCTCAGGCCTGTTCAATCTGCCAGTATTCAAGCTCGATCGGGGTGGCCCGGCCGAAGATGGTCACGATTACGCGAACCTGACCCTTGTCCGGGAAGACCTCGTCGATTTCGCCTTCAAAATTCTCAAACGGGCCTTCCTTGACCTTGATCGCGTCGCCTTTCTTCATGCCGGCCATGCCTGCCAGCGTGGGCTGCTCGGCGGACTTCTCGACGACGGCGAGCATCTTCTCGACGTCGTGGGGCTTCATGGCGGTCGGCTTGCCGTCGGAGCCGATGAAATCGCCGACGCTCATCGTCTCGCGGACGAGAAACCAGACATCCTCGGGGATGCTGCCGTCCTCCTCGGTGGCCATCTCCACGAAGACGTAACCGGGGTAGAGCTTGCGATCAAAGACCCGGGCGACGCCGCCGCGCATCCGCTTCTCACGCTGCGTGGGCACGAGGATACGGCCGATGCGGTCGTCGAGATGCTCGATCTTGACCTTGCGAGTTAGGGCCTCGCAGACGCGGTCCTCGCAGTTGCTGGCGACGCGCAGCACATACCACTGCATCGAGCGCCCGCCGGTAGCCGGCTTGCTGCGGGCCGGGGCGGCCGCTTCCGGGGCCGTCTCCGCAGATGCGGCCGTATCGGTCTCGGGTGGCGGCGCGCCGTCGTCGCCCATCTCGTGATTGTGATCCATCGGCGCCACGTCGCTCATCACTCGGACTCCATCTTCCTGGGATTCGATCATCAGAACAGATCCCCGATGACACCGGTCACGCCGGTCTTGAGGACGCCGATGGCGTTGAAGAACAGCATGAACAGCACATCCACGACGAAGAGCACGATGCTCATGAAGATCAGGACGAAGATGACCACTTTGGTGGAGCCGAAGATTTCCTTGCGGCTCGTCCAGTTGACCTTTTTCATTTCGCCTTCGGTGGCGATGAGAAAGTCGCACACCCGGCGGTTGAGAGCCAGGAGCCAGTAGGTCAGTAGGCCGAGACTGACGATCGTCGCGACGGCGACGCCGACCTGGATGTACTGCGTCTTGGCGCCGGAGCCGACCAGCTCAAACTTCTCATAGAGAAAGTGTGCGAACCAGCAGATCATCGCGCCCGCGGCGACACCGGTCCAGACGCGTGTGTGGTAGCCCTGAGACGGCTTGTAAATGTCGAAAAAGCCGCCGCGCACTTCGCGCGAAACAGACTCTTCAGCCGAGCCACTGTCGAGGGGTTGATTGCGATTTCGCTCATTGGCGGCCACATCGGCCATGGAAGACTCCTTCGTCTGCCGGTCGGCCAGGGCCGTACTCCCCTCGGAGCCCTCGGACCGTCTGGATGTTTTATCGTCACGCTTGGCCATATCGGCACCCTGATCCGCTGCCTGAATTCCGTCACGCGCCGTCAAAGGCGAGCTTGCAGGACAGGAGCGGAGGGACTCGAACCCCCAACCGCCGGTTTTGGAAACCGGTGCTCTGCCAATTGAGCTACGCTCCTAAAAGAAGGGACCGAGGGTCTGTTGTCACTTGTGCCTACCTGACCCCTGGTTCCTGAGCCTCTTGGACCTTTACTGGTCACTTCCGCTTGATCTTATGGAGCGTATGCCGGCGAAGCTGCGGACAATACTTCTTCAGTCCGGCTTTGAGCTTCTCGGGAATGCCCTGCAGGACGTTGATCGTCGTGCGATAATTAAGATCCCCCGTCTCAGTGCATTCCAGCCAGACCCACTCACGTTTGCTTGACTTGGCCATTGGTTCATTCCGCTCTATCGGAAGCCAGCCAGCCGGACCGGAAGGCCCCATGTCGGGACCCGACGATCCGGCCGTCAGCTTCGGTATCTATTGTAGTGAAGGTCCTTATTCGAGAACCTTCGTGACCACGCCCGATCCGACCGTTCGACCGCCCTCGCGGACAGCGAAGCGGACACCCTCTTCCAGAGCGATCGGGGAGATCAGGGTCACTTCCAGTGTTACGTTGTCGCCGGGCATGCACATCTCGGCGCCCCCGAGCAACTTCAGACTGCCGGTCACGTCCGTCGTTCGGACGTAGAGCTGCGGGCGGTAATTGTTGAAGAACGGCGTGTGCCGGCCGCCCTCTTCCTTGGTCAGCACGTACACCTCGGCCTCGAACCGGGTGTGCGGGGTGATGGAGCCGGGCTTGGCGAGCACCTGGCCGCGCTCGAGTTCTTCCTTTTCCACACCGCGGAGGAGCAGGCCGACGTTGTCGCCGGGGTGGCCTTCGTCCAGCGTCTTGTTGAACATTTCGACGCCGGTGACGACGGTCTTGCGCGTTTCCTTGGCGAGTCCGATGATCTCGACTTCCTCGCCGACCTTGATGATGCCGCGCTCGATTCGGCCGGTGCCGACCGTGCCGCGGCCCTTGATGCTGAAGACGTCTTCGACAGGCATCAGGAAGGGCTTGTCAGAATCGCGGACCGGCTCGGGGATGAAGGTGTCGAGCGCTTCCATGAGCTTGTTGATGCACTCGATCGCCTTCGGGTCCTTGGGATTGGCCAGGGCCGCATTGGCCTGACCGCGGATGATCGGCGTGTTGTCACCGGGGAAGCCGTACTTGTTGAGCAGCTCACGGACCTCCAGCTCGACGAGTTCGAGCAACTCGGGGTCGTCGAGCAGGTCGACCTTGTTCAGGAAGACGACGAGGGCGGGCACGTTGACCTGGCGGGCCAGCAGGACGTGCTCGCGCGTCTGGGGCATCGGGCCGTCTGCTGCGCTGACGACGAGAATAGCGCCGTCCATCTGGGCTGCGCCGGTGATCATGTTCTTCACATAATCGGCGTGACCGGGACAGTCGACGTGTGCATAGTGGCGATTCTCCGACTCGTATTCCACGTGGCTCGTTGCGATGGTCAGAATCTTCGTCGGGTCGCGCCGGCCGTCCTTCTCGGAGGCCTTGGCGACTTCGTCGTAGGCCTTGAACTTGGCAAGGCCCTTGGCCGCCTGCACCGCGGTGATCGCTGCGGTCAACGTGGTCTTGCCATGGTCGACGTGGCCGATCGTGCCGACGTTTACGTGTGGTTTCTTTCGTTCAAATTTTTCCTTGGCCATGCCAGCGATTCCTCCGCGTCCTACCTGAAGTCTGGTTGGAAGTCTCCGTTAAACAACCGATTCCACTCGATTCACGACAAACATCACGGACGAGCCGACCAATCGACGGCTTTTACAGCCGACGTTCGGTCCCATTCACCCGTCCGATCAAACGGCGTTGATACAATACTCGGGGGCGACGACCCGTGACTGGCGCGTCCGCGAGAACCTCACTCGCACTGATCGAGCCGCCGACGTGGCACGGCTTGCGAACGAGACACGCGTCCGTCCGTCATCTGGCCGGCGCAGCTTTCAATAAGCTGCTGACGGGATTTGAACCCGTGACCTCGTCCTTACCAAGGACGCGCTCTACCGACTGAGCTACAGCAGCACGGTGCCGATGCGCGTCCGCAATTTGCCGCCACGGCCCAGCACGACGGTCGCCTGGTTCGAGGGTCGCGCGCCAGCCCTGCGAGTAAGACCGGTCAGTATAAGGCGTTGGCGTACGGCGTCAATGCCAGTAGCGCTTTCGGTCCGTGTGGAAAGCGTTGGTTGCATGCCTGCGCTTGGTAGGCATATAAGTTATTCATTTACAATCACTTAATGTCATCGAGATGTGCCCCTAGAGGCCGTTGGATTCGCTTGTATCTGTGGGAACGCGACGGAGTTGCTCATGAATTGACGATTCCGGTCAATTCGGGCACTGATCCAGCCGTTCAATCGGGAAGATTCGAAGATGGAGGGGCTGAGGATGATGGCGAAGGGTGATACGCGAAGGCGCGATCAAGGTAGTAGGCCAGTTGCGGGGGCGTGATGTTGCGAAAGGTGTAACCGCCGAAGGTTTCGGTCTGAATCGGGTTCCAGGGCAGTTCCACGATCTGATCCGGCGGCGTCGCTTCGCGCAGAAACTTCCAGACGGCGATGTATTCCGGCGGGCATTGGATGCGGCGAAAAATTGCATCGCTGCCGTCCGTGCCGGCGTAGAGAATCAGCAGCACCAGCACACCTGCGATGCCGTGTGCGGTTCTTGTACCGGCGCGGCCGGCCAGATCGCGCAGGAGGAGCAGCCCCCGTGCTGCGGCGAGGGCGACAGCCGGACCCAGGTAAAACACCCAGTACTGATGCATCTGATATTGTCGTAAGAAGAGTGCCAGCCATATGACACCTGTGGCATGAAGCACCCAGGCAGCGTCGCCGGACGCCAGCGGCAAGTCACCACGTCTGGCTGTGGGCAGGCGGGATCGGCGAAGGAGATGCTGCGCGCCGTAGAGCAGGTGAATCGCGGCCAGGGCCAGCACCGGCAGCGTGAAGTTCTCGATCGTATGTGACCAGGCACGGGCCGCCAGACCGGCGGCAGCCGGCGTCGTCCGTGAGGTGAAGATGGCGATCAGGTCCGCCCATCGACCTTCGAGGCCGCCATAGACCATGTGCAGGAGCACCAGCAGGACGCCGCCGATGAAGACGGCCCAGCAGCAGATGAGCCGACTGCCGGGGATTCGGCCGGTATTCCAATGCCAGCTTGCATGGAGGCAGAACAGGCCCGCGAAGAGCATCATCGGCCAGTCGATCATGATCCCCAGGAGCACCGCTGCGCACCAGCCGACGGCGGCGAGCAATCGACCGGAAACACGCCCTTTTAACAGATTCCATCGATCCCAGAAGGCCAGGGCCAGAGTCATTGCAAGCAGGCAGAAGGCCTCATGATTGACCATCCGCCCGTAGTACACAGACAGCGGCAGGACAGCGTAGATCAGTCCGGTCAACAGCGCGGTCTCACGATCGTGGCGACGTCGAACCCGATCGATCCAGAGCAACATGGCCATGAGTGATGCAAAGATCGCCACAGCCCGGCCGACGGCTTCGCTTTCGCCCGCAATTCGAAACGCAGCGGCCAGCAGCCAGACCAGTCCTGCGGGATGCGTCGCATAGATCGATCGCTCATTCGCCGGTGCGGCATCGCCGACCGCGACGAGCGGCATGGCGCGATGATCCTCGAACGGGTAGCGGATCATGTTTCGTGCGAGCTGCGAGTAGAACGCACCGTTCCAGTCGTGAAGGCCGATCCAGGGCGCGGACAAGTCGCGCGCCATACCCAGTCCGTATGCGGCCAGGAGCAGGGCCATCAATGCGGCACTCAGATGGCGCGGGGTTTCGCCGTCGTGCAGCGATATCGGCTTTGTGTCCGCCGTCGGCATCGCGCCCGGCGTTACATGCTGCGGAGTATCCGACATGAAAGGTTCATCCTCACGATCGAGCCGCCGTCGGACCGTCACCAAGCCGCGGCGGGCAACGTCCGGGTCGCCGCCTTTACATCGACGCGGCGCGCCGTACCATACTATGACTTTTCAACACTTCCGAAGCGAGCGTGAGAAAGTGGCACAGCTGCCCATTCAGCCGGACCGACTGGTGCTGGCCTCGTCGAGTCCGAGGCGGGCGGAACTGCTGCGCGAAGCGGGCTACCGGTTCCGGGTGGTCGAGCCGCCCTTTGCCGAGCCGGACGAACGGCATCCGCATGTTGAACCGGCCGCGTATGCCAAGTCGCTGGCGTATTTCAAAGCCCGCAGCATCGCGGACGATCAGCCCGAAGACACCATCCTCGCCGCGGACACCATCTCGGTCCTCGACAACGAGATTTTCGGTAAGCCGGCCGATCGCGATGACGCGCGGCGGATTCTCTCTCGATTGTGCGGCACCTGTCACCACGTCATCACGGGCGTCGTGCTGTTGCATCCGGAGACGGATCAACGGTTGATGGGCCATGCCGTGAGCACGATCTACATGCGTCGGCTGGAGAGTGATCAGCTCGAGTCCTATCTGGATACCGGTCAGTGGCAGGGCAAGGCAGGCGCCTACGGCATACAGGATCACGGCGATGCGTTCGTGGAACGTTACGACGGCAGTTTCTCGAACGTCGTCGGCCTGCCGATGGAGCTTATCCGAGACATGTTTGCGCAATGGCGGTAATCGACGCGGCAAGTAGATGCTTTGGGATCAGCCGCGGCGGATATCCAGCAGGACCATCGACGCATCGTCCGCTTCGAAGAGACTTCCCGGTCGAGTATCCAGCAGGTCGATGATGTGCCGGCGCAGCGCGTCCGGATCGGCCCGAAGAATCTCCTGCATGCCGTCGCGGAGGCGCGGCATTTCCGGCAGCGGCGGACGATCCTCGAGCAACAAGGCCTCGACACCGTCACTGTAGACGATAACACGCTGTCCGGGTTTGAGCTGGATCGTCTCGTCGGTGAATTTCTGTCCCTGTGACAATCCGAGCAGGCCGCCTTCGCCGTGGAGTTCGCCGACGAAGCCGGACGCATCCATCAGCATGGGCGGGGGGTGCCCGGCGACGGCATACTCGAGACGCAGTGTTTCCCGGTTGATGATGCCGTACCATGCAGTGATGAACTGTGAATCGGGCAGGTCCTGCGAAGCAAGCTGATCGTTCAGGGCAGCGAGCACCTCGGACGGTGCGACGAGTTCGTAACCGCCTTGGGTGATCCGCTTGGGCTTGATGGCGTGCTTGATGTACATGGTGAGCAGCCCGGCGGCGACGCCGTGGCCGACCGCGTCGGCGAGGTAGAAGCCGTATCGGGTCTCGTCGAGCCGGAAGATGTCGAAGATGTCACCGCTGACCCACCCGCAGGGGCGGAAGAAGGCGGAAAAACGCAGCGGCCCGTCCTCGGGGAGCTCGCGCGGGAGAAAGTCGCGCTGCAGGCGGGACGCCAGGTGCAGTTCACGATCGATGGCGTCGAAGTGCCGCTGAAAGCTCTTGTGGACCCGATCCATGCCGGACAATTCGCGCGCCAGCGCCTGGAGGGTCGGCTGGCACTGATGCAGTGCGAGCATCGCGCCGCGCAACATGTCGAAGGAAGATGTGGGCGGCAGGCAGACGAAACCGACACCGACGTGGGCGAAGCGCTCCGGCCGCGAGGTGAGCACGACGACGCCGATCTGCAGTTCGCCGAGGGCCTCGATGATCTCGCTGAGGCGTCGTTTGGAGGCGTGGTCCTTGCCGATTTCTTCGGTTGCGTGATCCGCCCAGACGGCGACATCAAAACCTGAAAGCGACCAGCCCGATGAAGGTGCGGCGGGCAGATCGATCGTTCGGGTGTGAAAGGACTCACGATCGGAGAGGAGTTGCCGGACCAGGACTTCGGCAGGTCGATAATCACCCAGCACGGCGACACGCAATATCGGACGACTCGGTTCGGTAGCGCGCGATCGACCCGCGCCGGTGCGGACCTGTGTCGTCGTGGTGATCGCCATGAATGCTTCCGTGTTCTGAATGCCGGTCGATCGTGTGAATCGTCTGAGGGTTTACGGCCTCGCCGCATCGGAACCGACCGAACGCCGCCCCCCTCGTTATTCGGTTGCTGGATGGGCATGGTTAAGTAATGGGAAGCGTGAAGCGAAGCGACTCGAAGCAAAGTCGGATCGCACAGTCCGGAGGTCGAAGCAGACCTTGCAAATCGTCGCTAAGATGCGGCGCCATGTCGAAGAACCAACCATCCGGGGAAGCGCAGACAGCTTTCGGATCTCCGGTTCATCAGCCGGTCATGCCGGAGGAGGTCTGCACATTCCTGCTGGAGGGCAATCCTCGGCTGGTCGTCGATTGCACGCTAGGGCTGGGGGGGCACAGTCGGTTGATCCTGGAAAAAAGCGCGGGGGTCCGCCTGCTGGGGCTGGACCTCGACGAGGATAATCTTCGAATCGCCGGGCAGCGGCTTGCGGGTTATGGGGACCGCGTGGTGTTGCGGCAGGCGAATTTTGCCGACCTGTCGGCGGTCCTTCGAGAGGTCGGCTGGGGGCCGGTCGGGGCCATCCTCGCGGACCTGGGGGTCAGCAGCAATCAGATTGAGGACGCAGCCCGGGGGCTGAGCTTCGATCGGGACGGACCGCTGGACATGCGGTTGGATCGCACACAAACGCTGACGGCGGCGGACCTGGTCAACGGGCTCTCGGAGGGAGAACTGGCAGATTTACTTTACATGCAGAGTCAGGAGCACGGGAGCCGAAAGATTTCAAAGCGGATCTGCCAGGCGCGCCGTCAGGGCCGGCTGGACAGCACGGTCGCCCTTGCGCGGCTGGTGGCCTCGGCGCTCGGGCAGGACCCCGATGCGCGACGGAGCCGGATTCATCCGGCGACGCGTACCTTCATGGCCCTGCGCATGTCGGTGAACCGGGAATTGCAGTCGCTGCGCCGCCTGCTTGAACAGGCGCCGGATTGCCTGTCGGCCGGGGGGCGCCTCGCGATCATCAGCTTCCACAGTGGAGAGGATCGGATCGTCAAGGAAGACTTTCGCGCCCGGGCACAGTCCGGCGTGTACCGGCTGCTGACGAAGAAGCCCGCCGTAGCGTCGGAAGTCGAGTGTGCGGCGAACCCGCGAAGCCGCAGCGCGAAGCTTCGCGTGGCGGAGCGCGTCGGAGCAGTCGCGTGATGATATCGGAGCGGGAAAGAAAACTTAAAAACATCGCCGCGCGTACTTGAGAACTTTGCAGAATCTGTTAACGTAGATCGCCGCAGCACAGGGAGGTGCCACCCGATGACCAAGGAGACGAAGATCGGTCTGCTTGTCGGCCTCGCATTCATCATCGTATTTGCGATTATTCTTTCTGAGAAAGGTCCGTCGACCCGCAATTCGACGCTGCCCGCGTTCACCGTGGTGGACAGCACACGAACCGGGACCGGCGGGGCGCCCTCTCCGCAGCCGCTGAACAACGCCGGCCGTCTGCCGGTGGATGCCCAGTTGCCGCCCATCGTTCAACCGGCCGTCGGTGCCAACCCGAACCTGCCGATGCGGGAGGAAGAAGTGCTCCAGCCGGTGACAGTGGCCGAAGGCGAGCTGCCGCCGTTGCCTGATTCGGTCATCAGTCTGATCAACGGCACCCTACCGGCTGAGCAGCCGGCCCAAAGCGCGATCGCCCAGCACGATGCACCGATCAACGATTCGTCCATCGTGGCGGTCCCGGTGAACCCGACCCGTTCGGCAAGCGAGAACGCGACCGCGCAACTTAGCCAGTCACAGACCATGCTGGCCTCGAACGATGCGTCCTCTCCGACCGTCCTGCCGGCTTCTGCACAGACGCAGTTTCTGACCATTCGAACGGTTCACACGGTCGAGAAGGGCGAGAGTCTCGGCAAGATTGCCGCAAAGTACTATGAACGAAGCACGCCCGCGCGGGTCGAGGCCATCTACGAGGCGAACCGCGATACGCTCTCGGGTGTTCATTCCGTCAAAGCAGGTCAAAAGCTCAAGATTCCCGACCTGGGAGAGGCGAATTCCTCCTTTGAGCCGGCGCCTGATTTCGCCCTCAGCGCTGAAGCGCCGCGCTCCGAACCGGCAACCACGCGATTGGCCTCGCAGAAGGATGCCCTGATTCGCATTCCGATACCCATCGCCGATCAGCAGGGTTCGGCCACAAATCCGGTACGGAGCGGTTCGGAACAGCCGGCGTTCCGCGACTTGGCGAATGCCCGTCCGGCGGAGGCCGGCGGCCTGCGCCGCGTGCCCGCGAACGAGGTCAACTTCCGCATGTATGAGGTGCGTCCGAGCGACACACTCAGCGGAATCGCGCGACGCGAACTCGGCAGCGAGCGCTACCACCACGAAATCTACAAGCTCAACAAGGACGTCCTCGCCAACAAGAACTCGATCAGGCCGGGCATGAAACTGCGGCTGCCGGTACCGAGCGCGTCCGCGGCGGATGCGCGGACCGTGCTGTCGAGCAACGGCCTGGGCAGCGGGGATTGATCGAGAATCCGAAGGACGTTTGCGGAATGACCGTTTCACGCGTGCTTCTGGTGATCGGCATGATGGTCGCGATCGGCCTGGTGATCGTCGCCCTGCGCGGTGAGTCGGCCAAGGCCGCCAATCGCGTGCAGCGTCTCCATCAGAAGAAGGTCTTGCTCGAGCACAAACTCTGGTCGCGGGAGATGGAACTGGCCCGGCTTCGCGGACCGGACGAGATTCGCCGCCGCGCATCGGAGCTGGGGCTGGACCTGATCCCGCCGACGGCTGCATCGCGATAGCCGGTTCATGGTTGCATCCGGCGCGATCGCCGCGTGAGCATAAAGGTGATATGAGCTAACTGCGTCCCCAAGGGGCATCTTCCCGTGCGTTCGAGCCGTTCCATTCTGGCGGGCCAACTGCTCATCGGGCTGCTGCTCTGCTCCCTCATCGCCCTGGCCGGGCGGCTCGTTTACATCAATGCCGCCGACAGCACGCGCCTGCTCGCACGGGCGGATCGCCAGCAACGCAGCGTCGTGCCGCTGCGGCATCGCCGCGGGCTGATCGTCGATTGCCAGGGCCGTGTCATCGCGGGAACGATGCTCCACAAGAGCGTCTTCGCCGACCCGAAGGTGATTGCGGACAAGGAATCCGCCGCGGATACTGTCAGCCGCATTCTCGGCGTATCTTCCAATGAAATTGTTCCCGATCTGCTGGCCGCTGGCGATCGTCGCTTTTTCGTGATCCGCCGCGGCGTGTCCGAGGAACATGCCCGAGCCATCGAAGGCGCCGGCATTTACGGGCTCGGCGTTTTCGACGAGCCGTATCGCACCTATCCGATGAACACGCTCGCGGCGGCGCTGATCGGCTTCGTCGCGCCGGACGGCGTCGGCGTCAGCGGCATTGAGTATCAGTGTGAGCCGTGGCTCCGCGGGGAAAACGGCATCAAGACGCTGATCCGCGATGCACGCCGCAAGGCCTTCTGGCTGGCGGATGGCGGCTATCGACCGCCGCGCGACGGTTTTCACGTCGTGCTCACGCTGGACGCAGAGATTCAGGCGAACGTTGAGCGACAGCTCATGGCCGCCGTGGAGAAGTACCAGGCGCAGAGCGGTGTGGCCGTGGTGATGCACCCGAAGAGCGGGGCGATCCTCGCCATGGCCAACGTGCCGAGTTTCGACCCCAATCATTACCAGGACTACGGCGCCAACCGTTACCGCAATCGGACCATCACCGATCCCTATGAACCGGGCAGCACCTTCAAGCCGTTCATCGCCGCGGCGGCGCTGGCCGAAGGCGTAGTCCGCTGGGATGAGGTTATTCATTGCGAAAACGGCCAGTGGACCGACGGCATCCGCGTGCTCCACGATCATCATCCCTACGGCGCACTGCGTTTCGACGAGGTGATGATCAAGTCGAGCAACGTCGGCATGGCCAAGGTCGGCAAGCGGCTGGGCAATCGAAAGCTCTACGACTATGTGAAGGCCTTCGGCTTCGGCAGCAAGAGCGGCATCGACCTGATCGGCGAAGACCCGGGCATCGTGCTGCCTTTTGCTCGATGGGGGCCGTTTACAACCACGAGCATTCCGATCGGCCAGGAACTGGCGGCGACTCCGTTACAGATGGCGCGCGCCTTCTGCGCGCTGGCCAACGGCGGACGGCTTGTGCAGCCCTATCTCATCCGGGCGGTGATGACGCCGGACGGCCGGCTGGTCAGTGATTTTTCCAACCCGCCGCCGGCCGGCCAGGCCGTTCCTGAAAACGTGGCCGTCGAGATGCGCGACAAAGTGCTCAGCGCGGTCGTGGAGGTGGGTACGGGTCAGCAGTCGAAACTGGACGGCTATCGGGTCTTTGGCAAGACGGGCACGGCCCAGATCGCTCGCAAGGGCGGCGGCGGTTATGAGAAAGATGCCTATGTCAGTTCCTTCATCGCCGGAGCGCCGGCCACCGATCCGGAACTGGTCGTCCTGGTCGCTGTTTATCGTCCGAAGAAGAGCATCGGTTACTACGGGGGCACGGTCGCCGCGCCGGTAGTTCGCGAGATTCTCAAGCACGCGCTGGCTTATCTCCAGGTGCCGCCGGATAAGAATCCTGCCACGCTGACTTCCGCTGCCTTTTCGAACTTCGCTGATGTTCCGCAGGATTGAGCCGGCGGGGCGGTTGCCGGGCATATTGATTCGGGGGTCGAGCTTTTCGTGGCGCATCCGTCTTTCGCTGCTTGCACCGTCGCCGTCGACCACACAGACTGTATAATCATCGAGTCGTCGATGGCTGTCGGCGACAGCGTGATGGATTTCCGCCGGGGACATGCGGCAGGCAGCCGTCTGCCATCGGCTTCGTTGAAGGATCAATCAGACCTCGCAACAAGGATGTGACCGCCGTGCAGCTCGGTGCCCTTATCACGCGCGCCCTCGGAATCATCGTCGAACCGTCCCCGGCACATCAACTCGAGATCGTCGACGTCTGCCATGATTCCCGAAGGGTGGCGCCGGGAAGTCTGTTTGTCGCGGTGCCCGGCGCCCAGCATGACGGTGCGGACTACATCCCCGGCGCGATCGCCGCCGGCGCCGGCGCCGTCGTTCTCGATGAAAAAGCATCGCTGCCCGTCATGAATGGCGCCGCACTTCGCACTCCGTCGGGAAGCCCCGTCACCGTCATCCGCACGCAGGACGTACGCCGTGCGCTGGCCCGGCTGGCCTCCGTCTTTCACGGGCTTGATGCGCTTCAGGCCGAGGGGAGCTACCCGGCCGTGGGCATCACCGGTACGAACGGCAAGAGCACGACGGCGTATCTTCAGCGCGGCATCCTGCGAGCGGCCGGTCGTCGCCCCGCCATGCTGGGCACGGTTGAGTACGACCTGGTCGGGCGGCGCGTCGTCTCGGACCTGACCACGCCGGACCCCGTCGTGCTGGCTCGTTATCTGATGGAGGCACGATCCTTCGATGCCGACTGTTTCGTCATGGAGGCCTCGTCGCACAGTCTGGATCAGTGCCGCACGGATGGCATTCGTTTCGACGTCGGTGTCTTCACCAATCTGACGCGCGATCATCTCAATTATCACGGCACCATGGAGCGCTACCTGCTCGCCAAGCGCCGACTTTTCGACCTGCTCGATGAACGCGCCGCCGCGGTCGTCAACGTGGACGATCCGGCCGGCGAGCGAATGGTCGAGCACTGTCCTGCCCGCGTGTTCCGCTATGCCATCGATCAGCCCGCGGACCTTCGCGCCGTGTCCCTGCGGGAAGATCGCTATGGCACGCGGTTCGTGTTGCAGCATGAAGGCGTTGCGATGGAGGTGAGCACCCCTCTCGTCGGTCGGCACAATGTTTACAACTGCCTGGCCGCGGCCGGCGCTGCCCGCGCCATGGGCATCCAGCTTTCCGTGATCCGCCGCGGTCTGGCCGAAGTGGATCGAGTGCCGGGCCGGATGCAACGCGTGCCGACGGGCGAACTGGGTTTCGATGTCTACGTCGATTATGCCCATACCGATGACGCGCTGCGTAACGTGCTGAGCGCCGCGCGACCGTTGACGAAGGGACGGCTCTGGTGTGTGTTCGGTTGCGGCGGAGAGCGTGATCGCCCCAAGCGGCCGCTCATGGCCCGCGCGGTTGCCGAGCTGGCTGACCGGTTCATCATCACCAGCGACAACCCGCGACGGGAAGACCCGTTGGCGATCATCGCCGAGATCGAGCGCGGGCTGCGCCCCGAGGAGACGTCCCGCCGGGAGACGATTCCCGACAGACGGCAGGCGATTATCCGCGCGATCCGTCAATTGGAGCCGGGCGACACGCTGATCATCGCCGGCAAGGGACACGAGGACTACCAGGAGATCGGCACGACGAAGATTCATTTTGACGATGTGGAAACGGCCCATGCGGCTGTCCAGAGCAGGGAGGCGAAGGTCCATGCGGCCGCTGACGTTGCATGAAATGGTCATCGCCATGGGCGGCCGGCTCTACGGCGAGATCGCTGCGCCGCGGGTAACCGGGGTATCCACGGACTCACGCAGCATCGATCCCGGCGCGATGTATTTTGCCATCGAGGGAGAGAACTTCGACGGTCATGCGTTCGTCGCTGAGGCCCTCAGCAAGGGCGCGGCCTGCGCCGTGGTGCGTGATCTCGATCGCATCGACAGGAAGCTGCTGACTTTGGGTCGGATCATCCATGTACCTGATACGGTCGCCGCCCTCGGACGGCTCGCCGCGTGGTACCGGCGGCAGTTCGCGGCGCAGGTGATCGCGGTCATCGGCAGCAACGGGAAGACCACCACCAAGGACATGATCGCCGCGGTCCTTTCGGTCAAGCGGACCGGCCGCTGGGCGAAGGCCAGTTTCAACAATCACATCGGTGTGCCGCTGACGCTGCTCTCCGTCGAGCCGGCCGATGAGTTTGTCGTCGTCGAGATCGGTACGAACCATCCCGGCGAGATCGCCCATCTCGGGCGAATCGCCCAGCCCGACATGGCCGTGGTGACGAGCATCGGCGAGGAGCATCTCGAGTTCTTCGGCGACGTTCGGACCGTCGCCCGGGAGGAGTTCTCGCTGCTGTCGTGCATGGCCGCTCGGCCGTTCGTGGCCGTCAATGTCGAGGCGGCCGCGCACGCACCCGTGGCGGTCCTGAAGAACATCACCAATCTGACATTCGGTCTCGATGAAGCGGCCGATCTTCGCGCGGTGGACATCACTTCCGACGCACGGGGTCATCGCTTCCGCATCAACGACGGTACGCAGTACGAACTGCCGGTGCTCGGCCGTTACAACGTCGCAAACGCCCTCGGGGCCATTGCGATCGCCATGCGATTTCGCATGACGCCGGAAGAAATCGCCGCCGGTCTGGCGGCGGTGAAGCTACCGCCGATGCGGATGGAGCGTTCACAATTCGGCGAGATCACCGTGATTAACGATGCCTACAACGCCAACCCGTCGAGCATGCGCATCGCTCTGGGTGTGCTGGACGGTATCGCGACGACCGGCCGCAAAGTGGTCGTGCTGGGCGACATGCGCGAGCTCGGCGCCGAATCCACCCGCTGCCACCAGGCCCTCGGACAGGATGCCGGTCGATCGACCGCCCGACTCGTGATCGCCGTCGGCGCCTATGCGCGGATCGTCACGGACGGCGCGACAGCCGTGGCGGGCACGAACAAGCGAATCTATGCGTTTCCAACCGTGGAGGCCGCGGCCGAGAAGATCGGCAGTCTCCTGGAGCCGGGCGATCTGGTGTTGCTGAAGGCCTCGCGGGGCATGAAGCTCGAACGTCTGATTGAGCCGATTCGCAATGCCGCGCGCGGCGTTGCCCCGTGCGGTTGATGAGAACGGCAGACATACAGCCCCGATGGCTTCGGATAGGCCGCCGGGAAGGGATCACCGATCCGTTCCAGACGGATCACCGACCACGCAATCCATGATTTATCACCTTCTCGAATACTACCTCGGGCCGCACGGTCATTACGGATATGAGAATCCGCTCTTTCGCGGTGTGATTGCACTGCTCTTGGCTTTTTTTATTGTCTGGCTGCTGGGTGAACGTGTGATCCGGTTTCTGATTCAGAAACGCCTCGGCGACGTGCCGGACTTTGATCACAAGGCGCTCAACGAGTTGACGCAGCACAAGACCAACATCCCGACGATGGGCGGCGTGCTCATCCTGTTTTCAATCGCGATGTCGGTTTTCCTGCTGGCCAATCTGAAGGTCTTCTACATCGTGCTGGCCTTTTTCTGCATGGCTTGGTTGGCCGCCCTCGGCAGTATCGACGACTGGATCAAGCTCACATCGAAAGGGCGCGAGGGCACGCGCGACGGTCTCAAGTTCTACCAGAAGCTGCTCTTTCAGTTTGCCCTCGGTGTGATACTGGCGTACTTCATCTACAAGCGGGGAGAGCAGACCTTCGCCGAGACGGACATCCTGACCTATCGCATTCTGACGTTGCCGTTCTTCAAGGGCGAACAGGCCTATGGCATCCTGCTTTCTCTTCCGCTCTATTTTGTAATCACCGTGCTCGTGGTGGCAGGTACGTCAAACGCCGTGAATCTCACCGACGGCATGGACGGCCTCGCCAGCGGTTGCACTGCCCTGTGCTGCATGGTCTTCATGCTGCTGGCGTATGCCGTGGGCGACGAGGGACTGGCCAATTATCTGCTCTTTCCGCACATCCCGGAGGCCGGCGAGTTGTCCGTACTCTGCGGCGCCATGATGGGTGCCTGCCTGGGCTTCCTCTGGTACAACTGCCACCCGGCACAGGTCTTCATGGGCGATACCGGTTCCTTGCCGCTCGGCGGATTGATCGGATTTGTCGCCATCGTCATCCGCCAGGAGTTGCTGCTGCTGATCGTCGGTGGCGTGTTTGTCATGGAGGCCGTCTCCGTCATGCTGCAGGTCGGCGCTTTCAAGCTGACCGGCAAGCGCATCTTCAGGGTGGCCCCCATCCATCATCACTTCAACCTCGGCGGCTGGACCGAGACGCAGGTCGTCACCCGGTTCTGGCTGCTGGCGGCGCTCTTCGCGGCGCTGGCCCTGGCCACGACCAAGCTGCGCTAAGGCCCGAGCGATTCGATCTTTGCAACGACTGCGGAATCCTGCACCGGCAGGGCGTGTCGCTAGCCATTAAGCCGGTGCGGGGGCCGCTTGACGCTACGCGACGTTTCACTATTATCTTCGCTTGCGTAGCCCTCGCGAAATGAACAACTTGAACGTTTGAGGAGTGCGACACCATGTTACCTTTTCTTGGCGGCTTCGGCGGTTTTGGCAACTTCGGCAGCTTCCTGCCGATCTACGGCATCCTCTTCATGATCAACCTGGTCATTCAGCTCGTCAGCGGAAATCTGAACGGTGTGCTGGGCGACTTCGACCTTTTCGGCAATCTCTTCGGCGGCGGCGAAACGGCTCAGTAGCCCTTTGTACGCTCGTTCCAATCAGCGGATTGTTCGTCGATAGCGCACATGGACGAGGTCCATGTCGAATCGGCGGAGAGTTTTGTACGCGACCGAATCCTGCACAAACTGCATGACTTCGTAGAACTGTCGCGCCCGCTTGTTTTCACGCAGCACCCAGAGCGTGATCTCGGCAAAATGCTTCTGTTCCAGGACGGCCAGCGCCGCTTCACAAAGGGCGCGGCCGATTCCCTGCTTCCATCGAATTGGGTGGGTATAAAGCTCGTAGATTTCACCGATCGGTCGGCCGCCGACCTCTCGGTCGCGACACGGGCCACAGCCGACGAAGCCCGCGATCATTCCCTGCGACTCGCACAGCAGATGGGTACGTTGTGCATCTGATCGTTGAGATCGCCACGATGCCTCGAACTCCACTGTGCTCAGCGCAGCCAGCGCTGCGGCCGGCATGATGCCGTCATAGGCGGCACGCCATGAAGCCAGATGCAGCGCCGCGATGTCGGGGATATCGGTCGTGTCGATGGCCCGGATAATCATGCCGCTTTCACTGCCTACCGAACGAGTAACAATAATCGGAAGCTCCGCGCGGCAGGGTCGTGCCGCAGGCAAATGCATCATACGGGATTCTCTCCAAGTCACATTTCGACGCAACCGATAGCCGAGGGGGGTGGTGACTGTCCACCGTCACGGCCGTCGACTTCGCTCGCAGGAGAACGCCCATGCCCGCCATTGCAACCGACCGACTCGTGGTGAAAACAGAGGGGATCTGCCTCCTGATCGAGGATGCGATGCGACGACCCTCGGCCGCTTCCTTCGAGGGGCTTGAGCAGCAGGTCGGCCGTCTCGAGATCGAAGTCCGCGAGATGCAGCAGGCGCTTGTAACAGACGATGCCCGTCGGGCACTGACCGCCCTCAAGTCCGGCAAAGACCTCACGCCTGAACAGCGGGCCGTGCTTCGTGCGCTGGTCGTGGGCGATGCGGAAAGCTACCTGCACATGGAAAACAACCTCAACGACTGGCTGACGGAATTGCAGCGGCTTGCTGGTGAGATGCATCGACTGGCCGGCGCAACGTCGGCACGGGCACTGGGTGAACTGCGGGGCGTCGTTCGTGATGCCGCTCGACTGTTGCCGAGCATTCGCGCTTACATGGACGAAAAGTGCCGGCTGGATCGCTTCGACAGCGCCCTGGATAACCTCGATGACGCCAACCGAGAGTTGCTTGTCCGCGTTGTGAATGAAATGCTCAGCAGCCCGACGCGTTAGCTTATCCCCCGGCGATTGCCGATCAGACATTGCCCTCAGCAAAGCCGGTGGAATCCAAACCGCCGCTCTCTTTCTTTGCAATCGCGCTGAAAGAATCGGCGCGTTGCGGCTTGCTCGCATGTCTCACGTCCTGCATCTATAATCGGTCTATTGCCGCAATCGCAGCGCGGCTAAGACCCCCGAAGCAGCGTGCAGTATGAGCGAAGCCGCCACCAGCCCCATCCAGATTCGTGTCGGACATTCGCCGGACCCCGACGATGCCTTCATGTTCTATGCCCTCGCGCGCGAGAAGATCGTGGCCAGCCCGTATGTGTTCACGCACGAGATGGCCGACATCGAATCGCTCAATCGGCGCGCCGAAGCCGGAGAACTGGAGGTCTCCGCTATCAGTATTCACAGCTATCCGTTCGTGCGCGACAAGTATGCACTGCTTGCCTGTGGCTGCAGCATGGGCGACGGTTACGGGCCGATGGTCATCACACGTGAGCCGCGAAGCATCGCCGATCTTTCCGGCAAGCTGATCGCCGTGCCCGGCGAGCGAACCACGGCCTTTCTCGCACTGAATCTCTGCCTGAGACGCGGCAGCTTTCGGCACAAGGTCGTGATGTTCGATGAAATTCCTGCTGCGGTCCTGCGCGGCGAGGTGGATGCCGGGCTCATCATCCACGAAGCCCAGTTGACCTACGCACGCGATGGGCTGCACAAAGTGGTGGACCTGGCCGAGTGGTGGATGGAGCAAACGGACCTGCCGCTGCCGTTGGGTGGCAATGTCATCCGTCGCGACCTGGGCCGCCAGCGCATGTCCGAAGTGGCCGCACTGCTCAAGGCCTCCATTCAGTACGGGCTCGATCATCGGCGCGAGGCCGTCGAATATGCCCTTACCTTCGGCCGCGGGCTCGATACGCAACTGACCGACCGCTTCGTGGAGATGTACGTCAACAAGTGGACGCTCGATTATGGCGAGCGCGGCCGCGCTGCCGTGCGCAAGCTGCTCGCGACGGCGCACGAGGCGGGCCTGGTGCCGGACCCGGGCGAAATCGAATTCATCGGATGAAGGAACGGATGATTTTGCACTCGTACTCTGATCGTCGGGACGGATTCTCACTGATCGAGTTGCTTGTAGTGATCTCCATCATCGCGCTGCTGCTGGCGATCCTGCTGCCGTCGCTCTCGGGCGCGCGGCAACAAAGCCAGTCCACCCTGTGTCTGACCCGACTGCGAAGCTTGTCGCAGGGCTGGCACATGTACGCCGATGACAACGATGACATCGCCGTTCCCGGCCGGATGTACAATCAGCCCGGCGGCGTAGCGAACCCCGCAAACTGGTACGACGTCGGCAACGGCCTGCGATACCGGCCGCGTTGGATCGCCACAATGGGGAAGTACGTCGGCATCATGGCCTTCAATGACCCCACGCGCGACGTCGATCGCACCGATTACGACAGCAAGGCATACCAGTGCCCCGTCGTGCCGGAATGGACCGACGAACGAAACCACGCGTACGGTTACAACCACCAGTTTCTGGGAAATTCTCGGCAGACCGCCGGTCGCTTTCATAACTTCCCCGTCAATCGCTCCGCCATCGCCAGCTTCGCCGGTACGGTTCTCGCTGCGGATGCACTGGGTACGGCGGCTTCACGTCCGACGAGCGAGCGGCTCTCCTATCGCAAACGCGGAACTAACTTCGCCGAGATCGGCAACCATGGTTACACGCTCGATCCGCCTCGACTGACGCCGCAGTCTGATCGCGGCACCGGCGACGCAGGCAGCCCGCACACGGCCGTCGATGCGCGGCACCTAAGCAAGACGAACGTCATCTTCTGTGACGGGCACGGCGAGAGCATGCTTCCGCAAGCCATCGGGTACCGTCAGCGGACCGATGGATCTTTTGTAGATGAGCCCGTTTCAGGGCTTGAGCGTCCGACGAATACGTGGTTCTCTGGAACCGGTCGCGACGACGATCCACCCGCGAAGCCGACAGGTAAATCGCCTTAACTGGTTTCTTGAAAGAAATTATGCGCGGTGCGCGCCGATTCGGGACACAGTTTCTGCGCCGATTTTACTTGCCCGTTCCCGCGTTAGGAGGGAAAATATCTAGGCGGGTGAGAGTTGCGTGGCGCAGGCGAGTCAGAACCGAAAGGGGTGTGAACCCATGAACGGCACCGCACTCGCAAGAACCATTTCTCTCGACGAAGTCCTCGAGAATGCCATGGACGGCGTTTTCGTCATAGACCGAAATCGGCGCTATGTCATCTTCAACGAGGGGTGTGAGCGCATCACCGGCTATCGGGTAGACGAGGTCCTCGGCCGGGAATGCCAGTGCGGCGATCTGATCGGGTGCCGCGATGATTACGGGCGCCCGCTTTGGGGCGCTTTGTGTCCCACACACGACCTTTTCGAGGGCTCGACCGATGTGGCCCGACAGCGGATGCAGCTCCGTCGCAAGGATGGCTCGGCCACCTGGGTGGAGACCATCTACACACCGGTCCGCGACCGCAGCGGCCATGTCGAGTGTATCCTCGGTGTTGTCCGGGATGTAAGCGAGGCCAAACAGCGCGAGGACGAGTTGCGAAACCAGCTCTCGACGGCCGTTCAACAAGCCCGGGAAGCGACGGCTCAGGCCTTTGCGAATCATTCGCAGACTGCGAATGATTACACCACCGCCGCCGGCGGTAGCCGCACGTCGACGGAGGCTCATCCGCAGAAGCTGGACACGGTCCTTGAGCGCGTTGAGAAAGAGTTGATTCTCAAGGCCCTGCGTGAAGCGGGCTGGCATCGCAACAAGGCCGCGACACGGATGGGCATCTCGCGCAGCCGGTTGTATCGACGCATGGAGGCGTTGGGGATTCATCCCGGCGACCTGGCTTGAAACCACGACCACGGCGCTCCGGTCGGAGCGCTCGCTCTCGCACTTCATCCGGCCGAAAGCCGGACTGGATCGATCGGGCACATTGCGCCGAAAATCTGGCATTCATGCAGCGCCTGCCGGACGGCTGCTGCGATCTGATCTACTTGGACCCACCGTTCTTCACTGGTCGACAGCGCCTCAGCAATCGAAGTGATGGGCCGTCCAATGGATATTCCGACCGCTGGACAGGTGGACTGAAGTCCTATCTCGCGTTCATGCATCCGCGGTTGGTGGAGTGCCACCGATTGCTGGCCGCGCACGGCAGTCTGTACGTGCATCTCGACTGGCGGGCCGCGCACTACCTTCGCGTTCAGCTTGATACGATCTTCGGCGAGGCAAACTTTCTCAACGAAATCGTCTGGCACTATCGCACCGGCGGTGTCGCCTCGCGCTGGTTCGGAAGGAAGCACGATACCATCCTGTTGTACGCCAGGCAGGCCGGGCGCCACCGGTTCAACGTATTGCGCGAGGGTCTCTACCGAACCGATGGCCTCAAACATGATGAATCAGGTCGTCCCTACAAGATGACCCGCAAAGGCCGGTTATACTTTCACGCCGACGGTCCGGCCCTGACTGATGTCTGGGACATCCCGTTTCTTTCCACCGTTTCGTCGGAGCGAGTTGACTGGCCCACCCAGAAACCGCTGGCGCTGCTCGATCGCATCCTTCGCGTCAGCAGCCGCAAGGGCGACGTGGTGGCCGACTTCTTCTGTGGAAGCGGCACCACCCTGGTGGCGGCCCGACGGCTCGGGAGACGCATTGTCGGTTGCGATGTCTCCGCGCAGGCCGTGCGCATCGCAACGCGGCGCATCGCGGATGCCGAGACGCAGACGGTTCGCGGCCGCCGGTCCCGATCCATTGGGCCGCAAGCGCGTTCTTAACAATCCGGCGCGATCCACTGCGAAAGCGGGGGTGCTTTTCTTTTCGACGGATACAGCATACACTGCGGGGTTTTTGTGACCTGAGAGAAACGTGTCAGGAAAGGCGAATTCATGGCGACCAAGTTTGTTTACTTTTTTGGTAAGGGGAAGGCAGAAGGACGCGGCGATCAGCGTGAGCTGCTCGGCGGCAAGGGCGCGGGGCTGGCCGAGATGACCAACATCGGTCTTCCGGTCCCCGGCGGTTTCACCATTACCACTCAGGCGTGCAAGCTGTATTACGAAAGCGGCAACAAATGGCCGAAGGGTCTCGACAAGCAGGTCCGCGAAGGTCTGGCGAAGCTGGAGAAGGCGTGCAAAAAGAAGCTGGGTGACGCGAAGAACCCGCTGCTCGTCTCCGTCCGAAGCGGCGCCGCCGCCAGCATGCCCGGCATGATGGAGACCGTTCTCAACCTCGGCTTGAACGATCGAAGTGTCGAAGGGCTGGCATCCGCGACGAACAACCCGCGCTTCGCGTGGGATTCCTACCGCCGCTTCATCCAGATGTACAGCACGGTCGTCGTTGGTCTCTCCAAGGAAGTGCTGGAGAGCAAACTGCACGACATGAAGCACCGGCTCGGCGTCCGGCAGGACATGGACCTCTCCGCCGACAACTTCCGCGAGCTCTGCGGGCAGTACAAGCAATTCTTCCGCGGCGAGACCGGCCATGAGTTCCCGCAGGATCCATGGGAACAGCTCTGCGGCGCGATCAACGCCGTCTTCGGATCGTGGATGGCCGAAAAGGCCGTCAAGTATCGCGAAGTCGAGAAGCTGCACGGCCTGCCCGGCACGGCGGTGAACATCTGCCAGATGGTCTTCGGCAACATGGGCGAGGACAGCGGCACCGGCGTGTGTTTCACGCGCGACCCGAACACCGGCGAGAACATCTTCTACGGCGATCTGCTGATGAACGCCCAGGGCGAGGACGTCGTCGCCGGCATCCGCACGCCGATCCCGCTTCGTGAACTGGAAGATTACAACGCAGAAGTCTATGAGCAGCTTTGCGGTGTCCGCGTCATCCTCGAGACGCACTACAAGGAAATGCAGGACTTGGAGTTCACCGTCGAACAGGGCAAGCTCTACATGCTCCAGTGTCGCACCGGCAAGCGCAGCCCCGCGGCGACCTTCAAAATCGCCGTCGATCAGGCAACGAAACCCCTGCTCTCGCGGAGCGAGGCCGCGCGACTGGTGAAGAAGAAGTACCTGCCGAAGCGCTACGCCGCCGCGGCGACGAAGCCGGTTATCAGTAAGGAAGATGCCATCCGCCGGATCAAGGGCGCCGACATTGAGCGGCTCTTCTACCCGATCATCGATCCGCAGTTCGATTCCCGCTCGCTTTCCACGCGGCAACTGGGTCTCGGCATCAACGCCGTGCCCGGCGCCGCCTGCGGTCAGATTGTGTTCACCGCGCCGATGGCCGAGCAGTGGGGCGCCGAAGGCAGGAAGGTGATCCTCGTCCGCAAGGAGACGAGCCCCGAAGACGTCGGCGGCATGCATGCCGCGCAGGGCATTCTGACGGCGACCGGCGGCAAGACATCTCACGCGGCCGTCGTGGCCCGCGGCTGGGGCAAGTGCTGCATCGTCGGCTGCGAGGCATTGCAGATCGACGAACGCGCCGAGCAGATGTCCATCAACGGCCGGACGCTTCGCGCGGGCGATTACGTCACGCTGGATGGTTCGAGCGGCACGATCTACGAGGGGCAGATTGACCTGGTCACGCCGACCCTGCCTGCGGAATATTACACGCTCATGAAGTGGTGCGACGAACGCCGTCGGCTGAAGGTGCGTACCAATGCGGATACGCCATACGACGCCGAGAACGCCGTCAAGATGGGCGCTGAGGGCATCGGCCTCTGTCGCACCGAACACATGTTCTTCGACACCGAGGAGCGTCGCTTCGCCATTCAGGAGATGATCGTCGCCGAGAGTGAATCGCAGCGTCGTGCGGCCCTCGACCGCCTGCTCCCCTTCCAGCGGCAGGATTTCATCGGCATCTTCGAAGCGATGAATGGCCGCCCCGTCACCATCCGGTTGATCGATCCGCCGCTGCATGAATTCGTTCCGCACGAGGAAGCCAAGCAGCGCGAACTGGCCAGGCGGCTGGGTGTGGATTTCGAGGTCGTCCGCCGCCGTGTGGAGATGCTACACGAGGCCAACCCGATGCTCGGCCATCGCGGCTGCCGGCTGTGCATCACCTATCCGGAGATTCTGGAGATGCAGGTCCGGGCGATCATTGAGGCCGCCGTGGAGTGCCGCAGTCGTGGCATCAAGGTCGCCCCGGAGATCATGATTCCGCTGACCATCGACGCGAAGGAGCTGAAGATCCTCACGGATCGTACGCGAGAGGTCGCCGAGGAAATCCTTCACGCGGCCGGCGTGAAGATTCCCTACCTCGTCGGTACCATGATTGAGACGCCGCGGGCAGCGTTGACCGCTGACAAGGTGGCCGAGGTGGCTGATTTCTTCTCCTTCGGCACCAATGACCTGACTCAGACGGTCATGGCGCTCTCACGCGACGATGCGGGTCGCTTCCTTCCGGATTACATCAATCAGGACAAGACCGCGATCTTCCGCGACGATCCATTCCAGACGCTCGATCGCGAGGGAGTCGGTCGGCTGGTCGAACACGCCATCCGTGAAGGCCGCAAGGCGAAGAAGCAGATCAAGATCGGTATCTGCGGCGAGCACGGCGGCGACCCCAAGAGCGTGCACTTCTGTCATCAGGTCGGCATGGAATACGTGAGCTGCTCTCCGTACCGCGTGCCCATTGCCCGTCTGGCTGCGGCACAGGCGATGATCTTCGAAAAGGCCGGTGGCAAGTCAAAGCCGTCGGGCAAGGCCAGACGCAAGTAACAGCGCGGTTTCGTTCGTCGTGATTCCCGATCGACGCGGTAGAATCGGAGCGGGCACTTTGCATCGACCAACGGGCTGCTTCGGGGTTTACCCTCGGTAAGGGGGCACTCCGTGAACTCATCTTACGCGATTCGAGGGCATGTCTAAACGGAGTCCGGAGTATCAAGAGGGTGCGAAAAATCACTGGTTGGGTGCGGCAAGTCTTGTATTGAATCCGACCGCTGGTTTACAATGGTATTCGGTAGCTTAGGAACCATCGTTTCTGTTCGGCCGATGGTTTCCGGGATAACTTCGCGCCGGATTTGATATCTTGGCAGCGATCGGGCCGTTTCAATTCGCGCTGGGCCCGATCCTCAACCCAGTCTGCTGCCATCAAACGTTGTTTCGCATTTCCTTTGTGAGATGCAGACGACAGCGTGTATGCAACTCATTTTTGGCTGTCTGCAAGGAGTGGACCATGTCGCGCAATTGGCTCCGTCGCTTCTCGGTGGATTCTGCCGTCGTCGCGCTTTCCGTTCTGCTCGGGCTCTGCACCGCCAGTCTGGCGTGGGACTTCACCCATGAAAGCACTGCATCACGTACTTCGCCCGCTTCCGGCGGCACGGCGTACAAGGACCTCGCGACGCCGCGCGGCCCGGGTTGCACACTGGTCGGGTCCACGGTGACTCTGACCACCGGTTGCGTTTTTCACACGCACGGCGGCTTGGTGTTACCGACGCTGGAGTGCGGCGGCGTTCCCGTGCCCGGCGTGACCATCAGCGTCGAAGTGACGGCGGATGGCGAGATCGCGGTCTACTCCTTTACGAATCTCGACATTCCCGCGATGGAGATCGTGACAGCGATCGGCTCGCGGCCGATGCGTATCGAGGCCTCGGACACGATCCGCATAACAGGTTCATTGATCGGGTCGGCAGGCAATCTTGGAGGCGGCGCAGGCGGCGGAGGCGGTGCCTTCGGCGTCGGCGGGCCCGGTGGTGACGGCGTCAACCGCGGTCTGGGCGGCGCGCCGGGCAATCAGGGCAATAACGGGCTTGGTGGCGCCGGCGGCGCTGGCGGCGCCGGTGGCTTGGGTGGAACGGGTGGCGCGGGCGGCGCGGGTGCCACAGATGGTGGCACCGGTGGTGCCGGAGGACCGGCACCATATCAGAAGGGACAGGATGGAACGCCCGCCGCCGCGGAGACGGCGATGGATGGCGACATGGGCGCGCCCGGCGGTCCCGGCGCGGCTGGGAACCCCGGCAACAACGGCGGCAACGGCACCGCAGGAACGCCCGGTGGCAACGGGACAGCAGGCACACCGGGTGCGGGCGGCGTTGCCGGTACGGCCGGCGGCAACGGCGGCGGCGGTGGTGGCGGATTCGGTGGCTCGGGTGGCGGCGCGGCCGGCATCGGTGGCGGGCCGGGTGNNGGAGCGGCGGGCGGTGCCGGCGGTGACAACGGTACCACGATGACGGCAGGCAAAGGCGGCCCTGCGTGTGAGTATGGCAAGCCGGGAAAGCGCGGTATACGCGGCAAACGTGGTGAGCAAGGTACGCGTGGAGAGCCAGGTGAGGATGGAGTGGATGGGACTGCTGGCACCGGTGGCAACCTCGGCAAGACCAACGGCACGAACGGCGCACCGGGTGTAGCAGGTGGCGCAGGCGGTAACGGCATTGGCGGGACTGCGGGCGGCGGCGGTGGCAATGCGGGACCGCGCCTCGGCATTCATGGACTCATCACTGGCCTTCTGCCTGGTGACAAACTGCTCTAGGGCGGCGGCGGCGGTGGTGGTGGTGGCGGCGGCGGCGGT
>JRYF01003294.1_pt1 | contig 41661 bp, 36 predicted proteins | sample 235331 | NCBI WGS metagenome assembly JRYF01 (sample SAMN03074217, study PRJNA261475) | activated sludge metagenome | biome: Wastewater Treatment Plant; feature: Wastewater; material: Activated sludge; isolation source: activated biomass of a wastewater treatment plant treating hydrocarbon... ... | reverse complement strand
CAATTACATATCCGCCCATAGCTCAGATGGTAGAGCAGCTCCCTTTTAAGGAGACGGTCCCAGGTTCGATCCCTGGTGGGCGGACAACCGAGGTTGTCCGAGGCGGGGCATTGTTAACGATGTCTCCAAAGCACAGTTAACCGCGGGCCAGGCCGACAGCAGTAGAATTATTTACCACCCATCGTAAACTTGCCGGCCCGCTTCCCTAGCAACATTTGATTAAAGATTTTACCCACTACGCCCACCAATAAACCAAACAAAACCAAGCCACAGAATTTAGCCACCATATATATGATTAAACCAACAGTTCCTTCTGGTACTGGGACATAGACAATGCCCAGAAAAATCTTAAACGCCCAAAGCATACCGCTCGGTACACTCCAATAAATCCCAGCATCATTACTGACTAAGATGTGTAACGAGACCCCCAATAAGAGCATGGCGAAAGTCAAAGTTACAGCGTATAAGGCCAAGTTGAAACCATAAATACCAAGTGTTTCCTCAGCATCTTTGACGTTAAGGTGCGAGAGTTTGGTCGTTCTGGCCAGCCGCAAAAAACGAATAACCCGCACAATGCGCGCCGACTTAAGAAAACTGAAGTTACCTAAACCTAGATACGTCGGGGCAATCGCCAAGAAATCAATGATGCCAAGCGAACTAAAGGCGTAGTCGCGTCGTCGGGGCGCTGCCCACAGTCGCAAGACATACTCAAAGGTAAAAATAACTACCGCTGTCCACTCGATCAGTCTAAAAATTCGCTCGTACTGGTAGAGAGCCGGTACGGTTTCCAAAACGATGGAAATAATTGTGATAATCGTAGTAGCGGCCAAAACGTCGTTAACCACGTTAAAATAACGATGCTCCGGATCATCGAAGATGAGCGCGGATGGACTTTTTTGTCATATGTCAATTATTATACACCAAGCACAAACTCCTCTAAGGCCAGGGACAAGTCTCGCTGGCCGCCGTGTCCAGCGTGGTACAAAGCCAGGAGCTTGAGCGACAGCGCTTCCAATTCGCCCGCCTTAAACCCAACCAACGCTCGCTTGGCTTTTTGATATGGAAAGTCTTTTAGTCCGGCCTCGCTAGCCGTTTTGGCCCGCTCTGCTAACTGGAGGGTTTTTAATTGCCACCACATCACTCCAATCACTTCCTCATCCGTCACCCCCGCCCGACGGGCCGCAAGCAGTAACAACCATAAACTCCGCCTGTCTCTTTTAGCCAAAGCGTCAGCCACCACAAATGTATTAAACCGTTCTGCTTTCACTGCCTGAAATTCCTCGCTGGCAGAGGCGGCGGTAGTAAGCTTTTTTTTATCAGACGCCAGTAGAGGTCCCTCAACGATTACGAAGGTGTGAGGCGACTGCGCTAAAACGGACAATATATTTAGTAACTCATCCTTGTAGTCTGGATTCAAAAACGGTGAATCAATCACATAGACTTGATCACCACCAAAAAGTGATGTCGATCCAGCCAAACTCGCCAGTTGACCAGTCTCGTAGGACTCCGCTTCAATTGTGGTAACCAAGGCGTCACTTCCCCGTAGCGTAGCTACCAAAGAAAAAGCCGCCTCGCGCACGGCCACTGTATCGGTACCATAAAAAAGCTTTATCATAAACTGTTCTTACCCGCTCCACGCTTCTAAATCTGCCCAGTTTGGGCCAACTGACACATGAACTTCTAGTGGCACTCCATGGGTTTCCTTACCCTCTAGCACCTTCTGCATTCTTAGCACCAGCGCCGGAACAAATTCTCCTAACTGCTCAGTCCTAATCTCAAAAATCAGTTCATCATGCACCTGCAACAAGGGTCGCACCGCCGTGGTGTCCCTAATAAGATCGGCCATACTGACCATCGCTAGACGCAAGCAATCGGCTGCCGTACCCTGAATCGGAGCATTGATAGCCATCCGTTCGGCCTGCGCCCTGATAAACGGCGCTGAAGAGCGCAAGCCTGGGAAATGTCGCCGCCTTCCGAACAAAGTTTCCGTGTAGCCAAGCTTGGTAGCCACCGCTTTAGTCTCATCTAAATAATCTGCCAGCCGAGTGAAGGTATTGAAGTAGGCGTTTAAGAATGACTGGGCTTCTTCCCGGCTAGTCCCCTCGCCCAAATTAATCCGCAAGGCATTCACTCCCATTCCGTATAAGATACCAAAATTAATCACCTTGGCCTTCCGCCGCATCTCACTCGTCACTTCTCCGGCCGCCACCCCAAACACTCGCACCGCCACTCCAGTATGGACGTCCTCGCCGCGTTTGAAGATATCGATTAGGTTGGGGTCTTTGGATAAAATGGCCGCAATTCTTAACTCAATCTGAGAGTAGTCAATGGCAACGAGCGAATACCCCTCTTCGGCCACAAACGCCCGCCTGATCGAGCGACTTTCTGCGGTGCGGGTGGGGATGTTCTGCAGATTAGGATCGCGCGAGGCAAGGCGACCGGTCGTGGTACCAGTCTGAACAAAAGTAGTTCGTACCCGACCATCCTGACCAACCGCCTGCGGTAGCGCGTCGACGTAAGTTGAAACTAATTTCTGCACTTCTCGATAACGTAGTATGTCATCGATAATCGGATGATCTCCCTTAAGCTTCTCAAGCTCGGACTCCTTGGTGGAGCGCTGACCACCGGCGGTCTTCTTTTGGTTTTTTGGTTTAAGACCTAGTTGATCAAACAGCACTTCACCCAATTGCTTGGGGGAATTAATATTGAACGTCACCCCCGCGGCGGCATGAATCTTTCCTTCGAGTAGAACCAGCTCGGCGTGCATGGCTTTAGCTAAGCCAGCTAGATACGCCGTGTCCAATTTAATTCCCACTCGACTCATCTCCTCTATTACCGGCACCAGCGGGGCCTCAATTTTGAGGTACACCGCCCACAAGGCCGAGTCTGATTTGATAGCAGTTTTCAGAGCTTCGTAGGTTGCGTCAAAATCATTCGTCTTAAGAAATGATCGTCCATACTCGACAATGTCTTCCGCTGTAGCACTGGTGCGCTCACTATCGAGAAGCCAAAGCCAAATCGCCGCCTCCTTAGCCCGCGCCGCATCAATGGTCTCACTGACGGACGCTTTATCTTGGCTTATTTCAAACAAAGTCTTAACCCGCGTCGTTAAAGTACGAAAACCCAACTCACTAAATAAAGCGAGGATCTTATCGGGAGCGGCTGAGGCGCGCCAAACTTGACTGGGTAACTGAAAATCAATCGGTGCATCAGTGCGGATAGTGGCCAACATCTTTGAAAACTGCGCCTCTTCTTCCCCATTCTTAAGGAGTTCTATAACGCGGGGTTTAATGCCCGCCGCCTGAAATGCCATCTCATCTGTTTTGAGTTTTTGGTAAATGTCCTCAAGTGAGCCGAATTTAGTAATCAACTCGGTGGCAGTTTTTTCACCAATACCGACGATGCCAGGAATATTGTCAGACGTATCGCCACGCAAACCTTTGTAGTCTGGGATAAGTGTCGGCGGAAAGCCGAAGCGCTCTTTCACCAAAGCTTCATCATACAACACCGTATCATTTAGACCCCGCTTAAGGGTAAAAACGCGTACTCGCTGCTTATCAATACACTGCATGGTGTCCATATCACCTGAGGCAATGATGATTTCAAGATTTTTTTCTCCTTTAGTAGCGTGGGCAATCGTACCGAGAATATCATCGGCCTCAAAGCCCGGCTTTTCGTAAATCGGGATGCCAAAAGCTAAAAAAATAGCCCGGGAGCGATCAATCTGCGCCACCAGTGATTCATCAGTTTTTTCCCGCTTGGCTTTATAATCGATGTAGGCCAGGTGCCGATAGGTCGGCTCTGGTAAGTCATAACACGCCACCAGGTAATCCGGTTTCAAATCCTCGATAATCCTGAGGAGCATTGCCACCACACCATAGAGCGCCCCGGTGGGTTCACCAGTTGGTGAAGTAAAGTCTGGTAGGGCGTGGTAGGCACGGTGCAAAATCGCGTGCGCATCAAGGAGCACGAGGCGTTTCTTGGTCGAGGCTTTCATGTCAAACAGTATACTGTTTTTATTGTCACTTTGACACTCTTCCAGGCCAACCAAAAATTCTCGGTGCTAGCTCTGGCTGGTTGATAACTCAATCCGCCAGGTCCTCGACCAGCACTGTTCGCTGGCCGGTCTCTAACAACTCAAGGTGCAGATGAATAGTATCCGATGGCAATTCGGTCGCGATCTTCTCCGCCCACTCCACACAGATTAGAGTATTGGCCGCTCCTAGTAATTCATGCCAGCCCAGTGGAATCAGCTCCAAGGGTGACTCGAAGCGATAAACATCTAGATGGTAGAGTTTGGTAAACACCTCATCTTTGGTCGAGTATACCTTCATGATGGTAAAAGTTGGACTCACCACCGACTCCTCTACTCCGAGTTGTTTAGCCAGTAATTGCGTCAAAGCGGTCTTCCCGGTCCCGAGGTCGCCGTGTAGAGCTAAGACCATAGCGCGCCGCCCGGCCTTGGCCCTGAGCTTAGTCACCAAGTCAGACACAAAACCTTCCAAATCTCGCCAGTCTGTAATATCGAGCTTCACCATATTTAACTAACATACAAGACCGGCCGAAAGACTGCAATCTGCATGCTACAATTTAGTCATATGTTGCCTTTTAATGATACCGTCGCCAACATCCGTATCAATGAACTCCGTAAAATTGAAGAGGAAAAACTCGTGCAAAACTTAGCCCCACAGTATGGCCTCGAATATATAAACCTCCACGGCTATACCATCAACCCAGAAGCTTTGGGAATGATTCCCGAAGCAGATGCCAAGGCCGCTCTGGTCGCCGCCTTTGACCACACTTACGACACGCTATTAGTCGCCCTCAAAAAACCAAACGACCCCCAAACCTTAGAACTATTGGGAAAAATCGAAAAGCAGGTACACAAAAGGGTGCGTCCATTCATGTGTTCGCAAGACAGCCTTGAACACGCCTGGAAAAGATATGCCGATATAGTAAATACCACCGCCAAAAAGCAAGGGGTGTTTGATATTGATCCAGACGCTATTAAAAATTTTGCTGATAAGATTAAACACCGCGAGGACGTGGCGCAATTCTTTCAGAATATCCGCGGCATCAACAATTCCAGACGTGTCACTGAAACTTTAGAATTGATGTTCGCCGGAGCGCTCGCTCTTAAGGCCTCCGATATTCACGTCGAACCAGAAGAAGCGGTGGTGCGACTGCGCTACCGTCTGGACGGTCTGCTGTACGACATCTTTGATATAGATCGTTTCATCTACGAACGACTAATGTCACGCCTCAAACTCCTGGCCGGCATGACTCTAAACCATCGCCTAGAAGCTCAGGATGGTCGCTTCACTTTTACGGTTGGAGACAAAGAAATCGAGATTCGCGCTTCTGTAATCCCTGGAGCCGCTGGCGAGTCGATTGTAATGCGCTTGCTTGATCCCAGTGTTGCAGGCTTTACCATGGACAAAATTAACCTTAATCCGATTCTCCACGCCGTCATGAAACGAGAATTGCGCAAACCAAACGGCCTGATTCTAACAACTGGCCCGACCAGCTCGGGTAAGACCACCGCCCTATACGCTTTCTTGCGTGAGACCCACCAAGAAGGGGTAAAAATCATCACCATTGAAAATCCTGTTGAGTATAAAATCGAAGGTATCGTCCAAACCCAAATCGGCGATGACTACACCTTTGGTTCGGGACTACGCGCGATTCTGCGCCAAGACCCTGACGTCATTATGGTCGGTGAAATTCGCGACCACGAGGTAGCTGAGACGGCTATCCACGCCGCCCAGACTGGCCACCTCGTCTTCTCGACTCTTCACACCAACAGCGCCGTGGGGGCTTTCCCTCGCCTCATCGACCTAGGTATTGATGCCCGAATTTTGGGGAGTGCTGTCACGGTGGTCTTAGGTCAACGTCTTGTGCGTAAATTATGCCAGCAGTGCAAAGCTACTTACCAAGCCAACCCCGAAGAAGTAGCCCAGCTGAGAGAAATCATGCTCACCCACCCCGCCCCCACCCCGATCACAGACAACCTCACCCTTTATAAACCAGTCGGTTGTGCCGCGTGCAATAATACTGGCTACAAAGGTCGACTGGGAGTGTTTGAAGCGATTCTGGTTGACCCAGCGGTGGAGGAGGTGGTGATTCGCGACCCGCGCGAACATCTCATCCTAAAGGCCGCTCGACCACAAGGTATTCCTACTATGGCTGAGGACGGTGCGGACAAAGTCTTGGCTGGTGACACTTCACTAGAAGAACTGGCGCGCATGGTCGAACTTCCTTTACCTGGCCAATCGGCCTTGCCGGAGTTGAGCGACTCGACTGACACCATCAAAAATCCCCCCGCTCCCGAGGATGATGATTTGTTTTTAGCGCATGTCGTTCGCTGACAGAAAAGACATTCTGTATCCGGTCAAGATGGTAAATGGTTTCTCTGTGCTATAGTCGATTTAGTTTATGGTAAAGTGGTGAACGAGTGGAGGTTCTTCCAGAAGATAACTCTCTAAGCAAAGCTTCCGCATTGAAAGTGGATACCGCGCTAAGAAAGCTTGTCGCACTCTCACTCTAGGGTGAGCGCCACAAAACCCCTCGCAACGTACCCAAGTTGCTTAGAGAGTTATCGTCTGGAATGAAAAAATAGGAAATCGTAAGAGCGAATCGGATTACGCTCACTGAAATAACTTGAGAACGACTTACCCTTTTATCTTAGCACAGATGTAATTTTTTGTCAACAACTCCGCCGGAATGACTGATTTTCTGTTATGATTAAACCATGTCTAAACCCACCACCTATATCAGAGATGAGTCAAGCAACCTCGACCAAACCCTTCGCCCCCAGACTTGGGACGACTACGTCGGGCAAGAAAAAATCAAGGAAAATCTAAGAATTTTACTCACGGCCGCCCGCGCGCGTGGGCACGCCGCCGAGCATGTTTTACTCTATGGCCCTCCGGGCTTGGGTAAAACCACCCTCGCCCACCTCATCGCCCGCACTCTCGGCACCAACATGAAAACCACCTCCGGACCAGCTATTGAGCGCGTCGGGGATCTGGCCGCCATCTTAACCAACCTTTCCCCGGGCGATGTCTTGTTTATTGACGAAATCCACCGCCTGTCAAAATCGATTGAGGAGGTACTCTACCCAGCAATGGAATCAGGTGTCCTTGACATCATTATTGGTAAAGGCCCGTCTGCTCGCACGGTGCAACTGGATCTACCCCCTTTTACCCTGGTCGCCGCCACCACCCGCATCTCGATGTTATCCGCTCCTTTAAGGTCCCGGTTTTCGGGCGGCACATTTCGTCTGGAGTTTTATTCGGAGACAGAGATTGCCACCATCCTTAAACACTCCAGTTTAGTGCTTGGTGTAACGGTATCTGAATCAGTTTTACACCAAATCGCTAAACGGAGTCGCGCTACCCCCCGGACCGCCAACTATCTCCTCAAGCGCTGTCGAGACTTAGCGCAGTTACAGGGTGGTGAATTGAGTGGGGCGGTAGCCGAAGATACTTTTCGTCTCCTGGGGGTTGATGAACTAGGTCTCAACGCTCCAGACCGCGCCGTCCTCGAGACGATCATAAGTAAATTTGGCGGCGGGCCGGTCGGCCTCAACACCATGGCCGCCGCCTGTGGTGAAGAGCAAGCAACTATTGAAGACGTGATTGAACCTTATCTGATTCGTCAAGGTTTACTTGAACGCACACCCCGTGGTCGCATGACTACAATAGAAGCTGTAAAGCACCTAAGGAATCAAGTATGAAAAAAATAACTTTAGTTACCTTAGCGACCCTGATAGCAATCTTTACTTTAGTCACCACCTTTTTCCCTATCGGGATACCCACCCCAGCAGCCTTTTGTACTGATGATATAGCCAATTATGAGTACAGGAATCGTGTTACAGGAAAAACATTTTATTATACTGGCAGCTCTTCTTGCAAACCAATATACTTTGGCTTCTTTTGGTATTCAAGGCCAATAAAAACATTTCAATAATTATGTCTGGGCATAATAAATGGTCTAAGATTAAACGAAAAAAGGCAGTCACCGATGCCGAAAAAAGTCGCCTCTACGCTAAACATGTGGCGGTCATTGCTATGGAAGCCAGGCGAGCCAATGGTGACTTGAGTGCGCCTGGTCTGCAGAACGCGATTGAAAGAGCGCGTAAAGATTCCGTCCCTAAAGACAATATAGAGCGAGCGGTAATTAAAGGTTCGGGCCTGGCCGGTGAAGCTTATACGGAGGTGTTGTACGAGACCTTTGGTCCCGGTGGCACGGCCATTCTGATCACCGCCATCACCGACAACAACAACCGCACCAGTAACGAAATCAGACACCTATTAAGTAAGGTTGGTTATACACTCGGCGCCCCCGGCTCAGCGGTCTGGGCCTTTACCAAAACCAAAACCGGCTACCGACCAAACAACCCCCTTAGTCTAAATGATGAAGCTGGGGAAGCGCTTGCCAGCTTAATCGAAACCCTAGAAGAACAAGCTGAAGTGCAGGATATCTACACCACCGCCGACGACACTTCCGTATGAATATGCGTGTCTTAGCAATTGATCCTGGTTATGACCGTGTTGGAGTAGCGGTCCTAGAACAAACTGAACCTGATCAGGAAACGGTTTTATTCTCAACCTGCCTCACTACCGCCAAAAATTTAACTGTGTCAGAACGAATCTGGCAGAATTGCCAAGTACTTAAAGACATCATTGCCGAACATTCTCCAACTCACTTAGCGATTGAGACTTTGTTTTTTAACAAAAACGTCAAAACCGCCAGTGCTGTAGCGGAAGCTAGAGGAGCCTATCGTTTGGTGGCTCAGCAAGCCACTTTAACCATCATAGAGCTTAGTCCCCAAACCATTAAAGTGGCCATGACTGGTTATGGCAAAAGTGACAAGAAAGCCATTTACCAGATGGTTAAACTGCTGGTGACTAACCCTCCCCACACCGCTCTTGACGACGAGTACGACGCGATTGCGATTGGGGTTACCTGCCTTGCACAATACGGTAAAGATAGTAAAATCCCGAAACGGTAGCGGGGCTACCATTATCGGTTAGCACAATGATGATATTTCTATGTTGTTCCTAAGACGCGACGATGAAGAAGAGGAAGTTGATGACGAAGAAGCGACTCTAGCCGATGATGTGCTTGATGAGGTGGAAGAGGAAGAAGTCGCCACTGCTGATGATTTAGAAGGCTTTGGGCTAGTAGAGGAAGTAGCAGTAGAAGCCGACGAGGAAGACGATAAAGATAAGACTGAGGAAGAAACAGAAGAATCGCTCGAAGAGGATGCTGAGGATGTAGATTTTGACACCTTCGACGATATCGATGAGATGTAAGCCTCAGCACCATAAAGAGGCCATTTTGCTTGGTAATATAATACCAGTAACCAGGCCTTGGAGCCTGGTTTTCTGACTTAGCACAGCCAGTTTTGTGATATATTGAACGGTGTGTGGTTATTAAGATGCGTATAAAAAAACGCTTTTGGAAGAGGTTGAGTCTAAAAGAACTACTAATTGATTTAGTAGTGGTTGGTTTTGCGGTGGGTGTTATTGCATTGGCTGGTGTTCTGATCTGGGTCTCCACCCTCGAAATTCCCGACCTGTCGGCTTTTGAAGAACGCCGCGTCCTACAATCAACCAAGATCTTTGACCGCACTGGTGAGGTGTTGTTGTACGACTTACACCAAGACGTCAAGCGTACCATCTTACCATTTGAGGATATTTCAGACCACCTCAAAAACGCCACCGTTGCGATTGAAGACGAACGTTTTTACGAACACATCGGTGTCGAACCCAAGGCTATTATCAGGGCCGCCTTAACTAATTTTCGGCAAGGCGATTTACTCGGAGGACAAGGCGGCTCAACCATCACTCAGCAGGTCATTAAAAATTCTGTTTTACAACGAGATAAAACTTTAACAAGAAAGGTTAAGGAATGGATCTTGGCCATCAAACTAGAGCGGGTTTTGAGTAAAGAGGAAATTTTGGCAATTTATCTAAATGAGTCGCCTTACGGAGGCACTATCTACGGCGTGGAGGAAGCGGCTCAAGCGTTTTTTGGTAAGAGCGCTAGCCAAGTTACCCCTGCGGAAGCCGCTTATTTGGCAGCGCTTCCGCAAGCTCCTACCTTTTTATCTCCCTACGGCAATAACCGCGCCGCCTTAGACAATCGTCAACGTCTAGTTTTGACCCGGATGCGTAATCAAGGCTTTATTGATAACGACCAGTACATGGAGGCAATTGAAAATCCAACTGAGTTTATGCCCCAAGCCATCACTGGTATTCGCGCTCCTCACTTTGTCATGTATATCAGAGAGCGGTTGGTACGCGAGTTTGGTGAAGAGGCGATAGCCGAAAGGGGTTTGCGAGTAATTACGACACTAGATTGGGAACTGCAGGCGGAAGCGGAAAGAATTGTCGCCACCCGTGCCGAAGCCAACATCGAGCGCTTCCGCGCCAACAACGCCAGCCTCGTAGCCACCGATCCCAAAACCGGAGACTTGCTGGTAATGGTAGGATCGCGTGATTATTTTAGTTCTGAGATCGATGGTAATTATAATGTCGCGATTGCCAACCGCCAGCCTGGATCAGCCATCAAACCCTTTATCTACGCCACCGCCTTTGCCAAGGGTTATTTACCAGACACCGTTGTGTTTGATGTCCGTACCCAATTCTCACCCCTCTGCCCACCCGATAGTTTAAGTTCTGAATCACCTTGTTATTCCCCCAACAACTACAACAACCGGTTTGTGGGACCCATCAATTTAAGAAACGCCCTCGCTCAATCACTGAACATTCCAGCTGTTAAAGTTCTCTATCTGGCTGGCCTACGTGACTCACTTAAATTAGCGGCCGATATGGGTTTAACTACCTTGGGAGAACCGGAGCGCTACGGCCTTACCTTGGTACTAGGTGGTGGAGAGGTGCGTCTACTTGATATGACCCACGCCTACGGCGTGTTCGCCAACGAAGGAGTCTTGGCTGAACCAAGGAGTATTTTACGTATCGAAGATAGCCGCGGTAACATTATTATCGAAAATCAGATTCAATCACGGCGGGTTTTGGATCGAAACGTAGCTCTAATGATCAGTGATGTGCTGAGTGATAATGTCGCCCGGACTCCTTTGTGGGGCGCTAACTCATTGGTTAATTTCCCCAACCGCTCCGTCGCCTCCAAAACCGGTAGCACCAATAACCTGCGCGATGCCTGGTTAATGGGTTATTCACCCAACCTAAGTGTGGGTACTTGGGTCGGCAACAACGACAATAGCCCGATGGGTGGCGGATTGTCTGGACTGATTGTCACCCCGATGTGGCGAGAGTTTTTTGACTTTGCACTGGAGCGCTTAGAAAACGAAAGATTTGCCCAACCAACCATCAACCGAGTGGGAGTCAAGCCGATTCTGCGCGGCGAATTTATTGACACCACCCTCTTGCAAGAACAACTCTTATCAGGGGAGCCAATTAACTTGGTTCAGATCTATCAAAATATTCACTCCATATTACACTTCGTCGATCGCCAAAACCCTAACGGCCCAGTCCCTACCAATCCGGCCGCCGATCCTCAATACAACAACTGGGAGTTTGCTGTACAGGCCTGGAAGAGAGAAACCTACGGTCTGGTAGATGAGACAGTAAACGAAACTCTCCCTAGCAACGAATTTGAAGGTTAAAGCCCATCTAAACAAACTAGGTAGTTTGACATAGTTATAAAAAGCTTTTTTGAAGACAACCCCAAAACCTCAATTTAGATTAGTTTATGTATCCCTTATGATACATAAACTAAAGTTCTCACTTGGTCTATTCTGTGAGCGATAAAGAACGATTTTACCTGGTCATTTACTATGAAAGTGGTGGTTGGTAGCCTGCTTTTTATGGTCTACAACCTATACAATATCCAACGGAACACTCTTAGAGTTGAGTTTGGTTTTTAAAATTTTAAGTAGAGTGGCTTTTTGTTTAAGAATCTCACTCTTTACCACCGCTGGGGCTTTAAGGTGTAGGATTCTGGTTTGGGGTTGAAAGGAAGTCAAACGACCGTTTAGATTAGGTAGTTGGAGGAGGTTTTTTATTTCTGCTTCCGCTACCACCTCAACCGAGCGTTGTGGCGCCACGAGATGGTTTTTGTATTTTGAAAACAGGTTTTGAATCGGAACTATCTGATCGGTGTTTTTGGCTCGACGCATAAAACGCTTTAGCGGTTCATCGGCATTACCAAGTAACGCAAAGACTTATCTGACACACCAGAAATCACCAGTGGCCGACCCACACCAGCGAACTTTAGTTCTAAACTATCATCACTGATATGGGACAAACAATCATTGATGTAGTTTTGGTTGAAGTTCAATGACAAATCTTCTCCTGACACAGTGGCCGGAATAGAGTCAGTAACGTGTCCAATGTCATTGTTTTGAGCTGACACAGTCAAACCCGCCCCTTTAGATAAAGCAATTGAAACTTGAAGGTATTTATTTAGAAAGACGCTGGTTTTTTTGAACGAACGAATTAAATCTTGTCTTAACAACACCACGGTGGCTACATACTCCTTTGGGATAATTTGCTCGTAATCAGGAAAGGAGCCAGCCACTAAACGGGCAGTTACTAGTACCCCCGAGGCTTGAAAACGGAGTGAGATTTGATTGTCGCTAACAAATAGTTCCGGGTCATCACTCAGCGCTTCACAAATACGAGCGATTTCTTGGGCGTTTTTTTGGGGAATTAAGAACGATTGGTTAAGTACCACTCCTTTTTGAGGAACGGTTTTTTCCATCAAACGAAAAGAGTCGGTCGCCACAAAGGTTAAAGCGTGTTCCTTTTTTTGTTGTATATACACACAACCCAATTCAGGCTTGATTGATGATATGGAGGCGGCAAATACAGCTGACTTAATCGCAAACGCAAATAAATCACGTTTTATTACCTGACCCGAACCAACTTGGTCATGAAAGGTGGGAAATTCTTCGTGGGGTATGGTTTTTATTGAGGTGTTGGTACGGTCTAGTTCCACTAACAACACTCCCGACTCCTCCCTTAAGGTAACTTTATCGTTATTTACGAATTGTAAACTTTGCAATAGGGTTTGCGCCGGTACTGCAACTACACCGATTTCAGTCACTTGCCCGGTAATGGTGGTAGTCAAACTAATCTCTAAGTTAGTTGCTCGGATTGTAATCTTATCTTTCACCACTTCAAACAAAACACATTGCAGGACTGGTAAGGTGACGTGTTTGGCACTAATCCGATTAGCCAACTCCAGCGATCTAATAAGTTCTTTGGTGGGAAGAGTTATCTCCATACTTTAATTATTATCTATCTATTATTAGGACTGGGGAAGTGTGCATAAAGGTATTTAAATGTTGTACTACAAAAGTATTTTTCCAGCCACTTGTTATATGTCACTTGTTTATAGTTTAAATTTTATGTTGATTATTTTGGGTATAAAGTTTTTCTGTAGTATGTAGTGGGGACAAACCCACTACTGATTTTTATTTACCCAAAGCCTACCCTCACCTTTTTTGCTGATTATCCACAACTTTGTGGTAATAATAAACAACACTCAAATTAGATCGTGCTTATTATTTCAACAAAGCGCGGATTTGGGTAATTTCATCCTCGAGTTCGGAGTCGTGTTTTAGTTCAGCTTTAATTTTCTCACAAGAGTGAATGACGGTGGTGTGGTCTCTCCCACCCAACTTCTTACCAATCGCCGGGTACGACACCTGGAAGTCTTCTCGCAATAAATACATAATAATTTGCCGGGGTTTAACAATTTCCTTCCGGCGAGTTTTTTCGTATATACTCGCTTGGTCAATATCAAAGTAACGGGCTACCTTATCCACCACATCAGATACGGCGAGAGTTTTGCGAGGGCGGGAGTTGTTTTTAATAATCACCTTAACCTCATCTAAAGTAAGGGTACGACCAAGCAGTTGTGACTGGCACATAATAGTGTTAAGAGCGCCTTCTAACTCGCGAATATTACCCTCAATTGAGTAAGCTAGGTGGTTTACCACTTCATCGGCCAAAATAATGCTATTTTGGGCAGCTTTGGCTTTTAGTATCGCGGCGCGTGATTCTAGATCGGGGGCAGGAATATCAACAATCATCCCTTGAGCGAAGCGCGACTTCAACCGATCTTCCATACCCGACAGTAAAGCCGGGTGAATATCACTAGAGAAAACAATTTGCTTGTTGGTGTCGTGGAGGGCATTGAAAAGATGAAACAATTCTTCTTGAGTTTTTTCTTTACTAGCCAAGAACTGCACATCATCCATAATCAAAACATCATACTGGCGATACTTGTCTTTAAAATTATTGGCCGTACCACTCTGGAGAGAGTTGAAAAAATCAACCGCAAACCGCTCGCTAGTGACATAAAAAACCTTTTTTCCGGTTTTTTTAATTTGGTTACCTACGGCTTGGATGAGGTGAGTTTTACCATGACCAGTCTTACCGTAGATGAATAGCGGATTGTAGGCCATACCAGGCTTTTCACTGACTGTCTTGGCGGCGGCGTGGGCGAGGGCGTTGTAAGGACCGACTACAAACGTATCAAAAGAATACTTTGGATTAAGATTGTCATTTTTGTTGATGTAATACTCCTCTAAGGGTAGGGCGGCATTGATAGTTTGGGTTTTGTTGATCTCAGTACGACGGTCGGTTCTTTGGACCACTTCGTATTCAATACTTCTAATATAGGGTGAAATATCACGTAGAGTCTTAAGGATCATGGGTTGAAACTTATCCTGTAGCCAATCGCGCACAAACACACTTGGTACAGCTAAAGTGGCAGTACCGTCCTCGAGCGAGATAATGTGAGTGTCTCTAAACCAGGTTTTGAAATTGGCTGGGGTGATAGAGAGTTCGATTTTAACTAAAGCATCATCCCACAATTTTTTTATATCGACGTGCTCAGTACGAACAATGCTGGTGGGATGTGAGAGAGGATTCATAACTGAACTACAAGAGAGTAATCAGCATTATACTGCCATTTTCTAGACTGTAAAATTTTGTTCACTAAATAGACAGTAAAGAGAAAATTTAGGCCACAAAAAACACAAGTGTGAATAACTTGTGTATAACCAAAAACCAAAATTGACTTGGTTGAATTATTTAAAAACTCGTGTATAGTGTGCCCACATAACTAATTTCCAGTATGAGTAAAAGAACCTATCAACCGAGTAAAAAGAAGCGCGCTACCACTCACGGCTTTTTGGTCCGCCGTGCCACTACCTCAGGAGCCAAGGTATTGCGCGCTCGGCGCCGCAAAGGCCGGGCTCAACTAACGGTGAAAAAGGCTCGTTAAGAGCTTTTTTGTAGTAAGCTATTCAGGTATGCCACCCCAGGCAAACCGTCTTAGTCGCAGTGAATTCAACCAAGTTTTTAAGGTTGGTCGAAGAATCCATCTACCAACCACCACCCTCATTACCACAACCGCTCCCACGATCAAAATTAGTGTGGTAGTGGGTAAAAAAGTGGCCAAGCTCGCTCACGAGCGCAATCGCTTAAAGCGACAAGCTTATCATCACCTCTTTCCCTTGCTTAAGAGTCGTCAGGTGGCGGTGATAGTGATATTGAAACCAAGCCTTAAGAGTTTGAGCCAGTCAGCCCTTAAGCAGGTGTGGGGTGAGGTTGGTGGACGAATTATTAATAGTCAGTAGAATAGAGCGATGTTTAGTTATATTTGGCACACTTTTTTCTTTGATCCGGTTTATAACACCCTGGTGTTTTTTATTGATGTGATTCCTTTGGGTGATGTGGGGTTGGCGATTATTGCGACGGTAGTGGTGGTGAAGGTAGTGTTACTCCCGCTTTCAATCAAGGCCGCCAAGACCCAGAAGGTAATGCGCGAGATTGAACCGCAACTACGGGAGATTAAAGAGAAGTACAAAGATAAACGTGAGGAGCAAGCGCAGGCGATGATGGCGCTCTACCGAGAAGCGGGGATGAATCCGTTTTCCATGATTTTTTTGCTCCTGATTCAAATTCCGATTATCATCGCCCTTTATTTCTCGGTATACAGTGGGGGTGGGGTGGCTTTGCCGGAGATTAACACCGAGTTGTTGTACCGCTTTATTGCCGCGCCGGATTTGGTGACAATGGACTTTCTTGGTTTGATTGATATTACCGGCAAGAGTCTTCTGCTGGCGGCCTTAGCGGGAGTGACACAGTTTTACCAAGTAAAGCTCACCATGCCGGCCTTGCCACCAAAAGACTCAAACGCCACACCAGACCTCAAGGCGGATTTTATGCGCAATATGCAACTCCAGATGCGTTATGTGATGCCAGTCTTGATTTTTGTTGCCGCTTACGTTATCTCGGCGGCTATTGCCTTATACTTCTTGGTGAGCAACTTGGTAGGTATCGCGCAGGAGCTGTATATTAAGCGACATCGGTAATTGTTACTCATTACTTTATTTGATTGTCTAATGAGGAGTGATACAGATTATTTTTTCGTTATTAGGCGGTTGTAAATGAGAAACCCCCTCTAATTTGTCGTTACAATATTTTATAGCTTCAGTACAATCATATGTACGATTATTACAATCTCCTTCTATATTGACACCAAGACATTTCTCTTTACAACTTACACCTTGTTCTTTCCCAAAACTACAATCTACCGAATGAGTATGAGGTGAATGAGCAGTTTTTTCAGCAGGAGTTAGATTCTTTCTAGGTCCAGGTTTACCCTTTTTGTTAGTACATTCTTGCTCTACTTCAAGACATCCTACCCCAGGTTGACCCTCTAGGGAGCAAGGCTTACCTGGGGTAGGAAGTGAACCTGGGCTATCGGGTGGAATGTCCCCTCCCATCTTTGGAGCACCACCCGATGGTGGAGCTAACTTGGTAGGTGCTTGAACAGGAGTAATCTGTCCAAACACATTTAGGTTCACTAACTGAGGATTGATAACTGTCAGTACCAACACAGCTGAGAGTACGATGATGAGACCTAAAATCGAACCCCGAATGTCGCTAATCGCCTCTTGTTTAGTGGTGACAATATCTGACAGCATGTACTTGGTCCCCGCCACAATCAGCTTGATGACAGCGAGGAGACCGGCCACGCTAATAGCGAGGACATAAAGAGCGTTGATGTAGCCGGCGAAATTTTGGTCTTCAGGCAGACCGGGTATGCCCACCAGAGGTGAAAAGGGTTGCTGAGCCAACACGAGCAGAGGCGCGCTCAAAATCAAACCACTAAGCAGAATGTATACTTTAGAGTTCATACAACCAAAGAGTGTTATCGTTTTTGTTGATAAAGTATAAGTTTTTTTCTGAGGCTCCTAGAGTTAGGTTCCACACATCGACATCGCGATTGGTTTCCTCAAAGGTGTCGATTAGCCAAAGTGTACTCTCTTCTTCTAGATTGATTTTGTAAAGCTCATCTCTAAAGCCAATCTGCCCCTTATACCACGCGTCTGGCATCTGGTCGCGCCACTCATTACCAGCGCGGAAGGCACACCAGACAATGGGCTCCCCAGTGCTTTGACTGGTGCACTTCTCAGGCAAGGCCACAATCGGGACCTCGGCCGTGTATCCGGCCATAAGATTGCGTAGGGTGCCCTCGTAGGTGCGATTGCTAACCAGACTATACAGGACATAATCTCCGACGGGGGGCACTACGGTTAGCCCGAAACCACCAATTGGAGTACGGCGCATGCGATTATTATGGAAACTATACAGATAACCCTCCAGCATAGTAGTCGGTTTGACGTAGGCATAGTGCGTACTTCTGGTCGAGGTGCCCCAAATCACCCGTGCCTCAAAGAACGGAATGGTGAACAAGGCACTCGAGGAGCCGGTTACGGTATCCAGCGCTCGAGCGCTTAAGCCTACGCCAGGTTGGCGCATGGTGTAAAGTAGCGTGCTGGTGCCGCTAAACTGAAACTCTTCAATTACCTCCGTGAGTTCACTTACCTCCGATAACTCACCGTTACCGAGGAGAGTGCCGAGGGTAATCGGTGCGAAGCGCTGGGTGTTGCTACCGCGAATAGCTACTCTTTGGCCGTCGCTTGAGAAAGAGGCTAAGCTGGCTTCCTTGATGGTGGTGTTGGAGAGACGTTCTTCCGGACTGGCGTTTAAGTCGATGCGGTAGATGTGGCCAGTCCCCATTTCGACAAACTGCACGTGGAGCTGGTTGTTGTAAGTGGTTTCAACAAACCCAGCCACCGGCTTTTGGGTCAGTTGGCGGAGGCGTGGACGGGTGGTTATGACCGGCCTGGTTGGTTCTACTACCGGTGGTATGATTCCACCTGGGTCGGTCTGACCGCGTTCGCCTAGGTTGGCCCAAATATCTTGTACCGACTTCGGGGTGCCAAAAAAGAGCAGATAGACAAAGGCCGCTAACAAAAGGGCGATAATGACGGAACCGATGATGATAATGGTTTTGGTATTCATAACTAGCTAATAGCGTAAGGAGAACTCACCCCGCACACCTTGGAGGACCACGGTGGTGTTGCGTACATGGAAATTAATCCGCGAACTACCGCCACCGCCACTACGCATCTCAAGCGGTAATTCGTAGGGGTTGCTACTGGGGTTAACTACGACGCGGTTATCGACCCGCCATTCCACTAGGTCGGGGCGGTTGTAGGTGTTGAGATCGAGATAGTAGGGTTCGGCGCGCATCGTGATGGCATTGCCGATTAACACCAACTCACGCTCTACGGCCGACCGGATCAGGCCGTAGAGCGGGCTGATTTCGTAGAAGGCTAGCTCCGGTGAAAAGTTAGGGATGTCGATGATTTTGCGCGCCAGAGGCGGTTCGTTGGGACGGCTGACCTCCAAGGCGAGGGTGGCATACTGCCCCATCGGCATAGTGAAAGAGACACTGTTGCGACCGCGCAGGGCGCCACCCCCGATAACTTGGTTGTTGAGGCGCCAGGTGTAAACGAGATTTTGGGGTGGGATAATTTCGTCAATGGCGGTAATCGCTATCACGTTGACTTGACTACCCAAACTTGGGAGAGCGCGGCCATGATAGAAGGCAGGCGTCCTGGTCTGGGCTTCGATAATGAGATCGACAAAACTCGGCTCGATCACTCGTTCGGCTGAGACTTTTGCTTCGTTACTAAGAGTCGCCACGACCGAGACGGTGGTCTTGCTTCCGATTGGTCCGGTCTTAAAGACGAACTGTCTTTGGTTCATGGCCTCAGGGACCAGTTGACCATCCAAGTACCAGGCGATACCGACGGTGGGGACTGGAATCGAGTAATCATCCAAGCGCGCGGTGACCGTCGCTTCCGCCTGCGGGTAGTCGGGTGAAAGCACCAGATTGACCCGCTCTTGCCCAAAGGAAAAACCGTGAACTAGGCTATGACTGAGAAAAAATCCACTCAGGCTAACTAAGACTAATCGCCAGCGCATACTTACTAGTATTGTAACAGACCACTTGGCTAAGCGGACGGGCCAAGGGACCCTACTTTGGGTATAGCCAAACCACTAAGAGATAGGCTAAAATCCATGGGAACATATTCACAATCGGAAGAGAATAACCAATAAAAACCGCGAGCAGGGTGCAGAGTTTGGTGGTGGCATGGGTGCCGGAGAGAGGGTTTAGACGGGCCAGCATCATCGAGATGGTGGCGGTGAGCACGGAGTAAAAAGTAATGGAAATGATAATCATAAAGCAGATAAAATACCCCGCTAAAGCAATGGCCGCAAAATCAATCCCCACGATTCGACCCAGACTAAGAAAAGTATCCACACTCCAGGCCACAATCGAGCCCAACAACCCTTTCCCTTCGGTACTAGCGGCGGCATCAAGCGCCCCGACCGCACCAAAAAATAGCGCTCCGATGACACCGAACTTAAGCTGAATCAGCATAAACGGAATCTGGGCTAGGATAATCGGCATAATCACCACCGTGGCGCGGGCACGATCGGTTAAGTCGGTGAGACCATTAGCTTCTTTAATGACTTGCTGTTTTTTGAGGAGAGTGGGATTGGGGGGCCGGTAAACTCGTCTTGGCGCGCTAGCAGGGACTACTTGTGGGTTTTGTGGCGACAGGGGCTTAGTGGCTGGGGTAACGCCCCCAGTTTGGTTTTTTTTACGGAAGTCGCTGTCGATGGTCGATGGTTGGGCGGCACTATTATAGTACGGATCATTGGCGGCTGCTTTAGGTACGCCCGGTATAGCATAATTGGGATCATTGGCGGCGCGGAAGTAAGCGTCTTCCCGACCGGCTAAAGGGTCACCGCGCCGTTGTCCGGGAGGGAGAGATCCATCTGTCTTGGGTTGCGCCAAAGCCATTTGGCTTTCATTATACTACACCTAACCCTGGGCGGCCTTGAGTTCGGCGCGCGCTTGCTGAATCTGGAGCAGTTGTGAAGGGTCGGAGGTGATGATTTGGTCTTCGGTGTAAGAAGCGATAACTTTGATGGCTACATGCTTCATGCCGACGAAGAAGATACCCTCCCCCACCCCTGACTCGAGCAAGAGGAACTTTTCCTGGTCGGTTAAGTTGAAGGTTTGTTGCAGATTGTCGATGGCGGTGGCCGACTGTTTCATTAGAAACTGAATCGAGGAGTTGGTGATCATCGGTACCCCATAAGGTGAGCGGAGAAAGTCACCAACGTCTTGGGTAATGGTGGCGATACCGAGGTAGTACTTGCGGCCGCGCTTGGCGAGGGAGAACAAGAACGAAGCGGTGTCTTCCGACTTCATCATCCACCAGGCCTCGTCGATGACAAGGAGGCGTTTGGTGAGGCGACGACGAATCGAACCCCAGATGAAGTTGGTAATGATGTACATGGCGATGGTCTTGAGCTCATCCTCCATATCGCGCAGGGAGAACACCACAAATTTTTGGTTGATGTCGACGTTGGTGGGTTTGTTCATGAAGCCGGCCCAGGTGCCCGAGGTGTATTTCTGGAGGCGGGTCAAGAGGGAGGCACTACCATCCATACCGGCCAAGACCATCTCAAAGTCTGACAAGAGTGGCGGTTCTTGGTGGGAGAAGTCGGTATCACCGGCGATGTCTTTAAGAGCGTAGGTTTCTTGGATGGCCAAGTCAAGCACAGTTTCTTCTTCAGGTGTGAGTCCACCCAGCATTAAGCGGAAGAGGCCGATCAACTCGATAATGTGAGTGCGCAAGATATCGCCCGGGCTTTCTTCTGACTGAAGTGGTGGCAGGTCAAAAGGGTTAATGTGGTGATCAGAGGACAGAGAGATATTAAAGAAGCGGCCGCCGGTGGCTTCAGCCAGGTATTCGTACTCACGCTCTGGGTCGATGACGATAACCTCGGTACCAAACATCAAAGACCGCAAAATCTCTAACTTAAGAGCGTAGGACTTGCCCGCACCGGAGGTAGCGAAGGTGACGGAATTGTAGTTGGTGAGGGAGTAACGATCAAACAAGACCAGAGACGAATTGTGGCGATTGATGCCGTAGAGGATGCCGGAGTCGGAGGTGAGGTCGAAAGAAGTAAATGGAAAAAAGCTTGATAGGGGCGCCGAGTTGAATTTGCTGTGGACTAGAAGTTCGTCCACGGCTGTTGGTAGACAGCTCCTAATCCCCTGTTCTTGTTGGAACAAGGCCGGTTTTAGTACAATCATTTTAGAGTCGAGCATACCTTTTATCAGGCTTTCGGTTTTGTCTAATTCCGCTTCGTCTTTGGCGTAGAGGGTGAGATACAAGCCAACGTTAAATAATTTTTCTTCGGCTTGTTGGAGTTTGTCGCGCAGGTCCTCGAGGTTGTGATAGGCGGCTTCGAGCTGGGGATCGCGTACTTCCCCGCGTTCGGCTTTGATGTTGATCTGGCTTTGCACCTCGGCCACTTTTTTCTGGAATTTTTTGAGGGTATCGGCGGTGTCTATCGGATGAACGAAGATTGACACATCAATTTCTTTTTCTAAGTCTAGAATTGGTTCGAGCCAGCTATCGGTTAGGTAGCGAGGATAAGACACCACATACAGTACGCGGGCCAGTCGACCACTTAGGTTAATTTCGGTCGGAGTGATATTGATGGCTGAGGGAGCAATGACATCGACTAAGGTCATCAGCTGATCACTGACTACTTCTTGGCCGGACTTCTTTGGTGGTTGGAGAAAATCTAAAAGACCCATAACTATAATTTAGGTTTGACTTAAACTCGGCGCCTTCCCCGACGCATCAATCGGGTTGTTAATATGGTAAAACAATTCTACCAGATCGTCTGTTTTTAGGGGGGCGGTCTTAATACCAATTCCACCCAGTCCCTCAATCACCAAAGCTACTCTTTGTTCTAGCTGAGAGAGGTGCTCCTCAAAACGTTGGTCGACTGAAGTGATGTCTTTTTTGGTGGTGCTATCACCAAAAAATGAAGTCACTCCTCGGGTAAGGTTGACTGGGGCGGGTGAATAAGGCACGATTACGAAAAAGCTCTTGCTCATAATGTCGACCTCGGTCGTAAAGGTGCGAATAAATTCCATATACTCGCGGAGTTGGATACGCATCAAGTCATTGTCTTGAGCAGACTCCCTAGTCTTGAGGAGTTGCAGGTAGGGTTCGATATTAAGACGGCGCGACTGGACGTAGACTTGAAGGGTGAAATCCAGGGTATTCAAAAACGTTTGAAATTGCTGGAGAATGGCTTGTTGTTCGTTGGTCGATTTTAGCGCGAAGTTGATTGAGGTAGCCAACAGAAGCTGACACATTTGCCCGTTTTTAAGAGTCACCACTCCACCCTTAATATCTTTGATGGTGACGAAGTCTTGGGTACTGGCAGAGGCTTTAGGCATAGTTAATCTGACTTTTGCATTACTTCGAGCTCTAAGCGCCGGGCGAATGAGTTGGTTGGTACGCTCGGGGCTGGATTATTTAGTTTTGGTTCGTGGGCTTTGATCAAGGCACTGGTTAAGAGTGTGGTGTTATTGTTATTTTTATAGATATGCACCTCGTCCTGCTTGTGGCGCCAGAGATAGAGTTTACTACTCATGAGATAGTTAAAGATAGATTCGAGGAAAAATATGAATGGTCGGTTGTTGACTGGAAAAAAAGCCAAGGCGCCGGCTGCTACGGCAAGGGGCAAGCCAATAAAAAGAAAAACAAGAATGTGAGCGGTCAAAAACAGCACCACTCCCATGCCGATGCCACCCCCGAGATACAAGAACTGGCGCCAGGTCAGAGGGCCAAAAATTTTATCTTCAATATCAATAAACTGCGGTACTTCAAATCGCATACCAGTATTATACATGGTCTAGTAACAATGCGGGTGGTTTACTGGCCACTACTCCAGCGTGGGGGCTCGGTAGTGGCTGGTAGCGGTGGTGGCGGAGGAACACCAGTCACTACACCACTCCGACTCTCAGTTAAGATGGCGGCTTGGGTGGAGGTGTAGACTGGCTCTTCCGCATCGGATTGCCTGGTGCGCAGGTTGGCTATCTGCCCGAGCGCGGCTTCTGTTTGAGCAATTTCCGAGGCTAGGTCATTAGCAGTGGGCGAGTCCTTAAGTTGCTGTTCGACTACTTTGAGTAAAGTCCTGATGTCTTCCGGTAGGGCTTGTCTTAAGCCGGCGCTTAAGACAGCGGCTTGGTCGGGCGGTAGCTCACATTCCTCGGCAATGAATTGATCCATTTCAGAAGCGCTGAAGATAAACATTAGGTACAGACGAAGGGCGTTTTCGGCGACGGTCATCTGCGCCTCATTTAAGCCGTCTACCGGCGCGAGAGTGGTCACGATTTTCTCTGGCACTTCACCCATCACAAAAGCACTGTATTCAGGTGGGAGGCGACGGAGTCGGTCATTAATTAGTTCATCAATCATATTTATTCCTTTTTATTGTCGGTATCTTTACTGGTGTCGTCGTCTAAGCCGAATTCTTTGTTACGGGCGCGAAACAAGTCGACTTGCTTTTTTTGGTTCTCAAGTTCAGCCATTTTCTTCCCATTCTTGCCATATTTCTTTTTCGCCGCTTCAATCGCTAGAGCATCCGAGCCGGCCGAGCTGAGTGCAAGGCTACTACCAGCCAAAGCACCCAACAATACCGGCAGTCCGGCATAAGCCAGTCCGCCGGTAGCTAGGCCGAGTGCCCCACCAGCTACGGCCGCGCGAGCTACCATACCCGTAGACCGTAGACGTTCTGCTCTTTCCGCTTCAGTCTTAAGATAGGTAGTTTGGCGACTGTACTTAACCGCCGCCTCGGCCTCACTCTTAGCGGCGTTAAGAGCCTTCTCTAGAGCGCCCTCGGCTTTACGCAAGTCTTTGCCGGCTTGATCAGCGACTTGGCCAAGATTGTCCAGTTCGGCAGAGTGAGTGGCTTTGACGGTCGCCAGTCTTTGTTCTTTATCATTTACTTCCCTCAACATGTTAGCTCTTTGTACGTCTGAGAGGTTGTTGGATTGTAACAAGTTACGTAATTTATCGATTTCGTCCTGTAGCGGTTTGGTTTCAGCCGCGACTTGGTTTTGCTTGGCTTTAAGGGCCGCATCGGCCGCTTGCTTGACGGTAGCGATGGTATCACGGGCGACTTTTTGCTGGTTGTAGTCGGATTCAGGATCATTCTTAATTTCTTCCAACTTGGTTTTTACTGCCTCCTTGCCTTCCTTGGTCTTAGTGTCAACCTCACCGAGTGACTTCGCGAATTCTTCTTGGGCTTTTCTCTTTTTCTCTACCGTACCGGCAAAGCCACCGGTAGCTCCGGTGCCAACTCCCATAGCGCTACCAACTCCAGCCACTTGTCGCGCGTCGAAAGATTTTTTAGACCCCCATTGTGCTAATTTTAACTGTTGCTTAGCGGTCCAGCTGGTGGCCGCACGACGCTTCAGATCATCGTTATTGGCCATGGCATTGGCGCTTCGGCCCAAAGTATTACGACCAAGGTAGGCCAAGGAACCGGCAGTCGCGGCACCGGCACCGACCTTCATCATCCCCACCCCCTTGCGCTGGAGCCAGCGGCCGGCACCAACAGCGGCATTGCCGCCGACTGAGCCCATTTTTTGGGCGACGATGATGGAGGCGACGAGAAAGATGCTGGTTAAGCCAAAGACTGCCAGAAGTTGCTCGATGCCGGCAGAAGTTTTTTCTGTAAACAAGGCGGCAAAGGCAGCTTCGTTTTTAGGGGCGCCTTCAGAGGTGACTTTAAAACCATTGATGACACGGTAGGAGAAGTACAACATTAGAATATAGGCGGGGGCGAAGAAGGCACGCCCGATAAACCCGCGCCAGTAGTCACTAGTGAGCTTGCTTGCGCCCGGCAGGACCCAGCCGAGAAACATCAGGGGTGATAAGATCAGGTAGATATTAAGGACAGCAAAGCGGATCAAGAGTAGTAGCCCGCCAGCAAAGAACACAAAGGCCATGATGATAAAAAGGATCATCATCATGAAGATGTAGGTGTAGGTAGCCCCTTTGGGAACTTCCCTCCATTCCCACGCCTTCATCAGACCGACCGATTGCATAAAGGACCCCGAGACATTGGCGGGCTCACCTGAGTTGGCTGGTTTGAAAGTGTCGACCAGCTGGTAGGCGGTCAGATTGCTGAAGTCGACGATGGTCTTAGCGAAGAAGAGGCTGAAGTTGACCAAGAGCGCGGCCATGATTAACATTCCGAGCATTTGCTTGGCAGTGCTGTCGCTACTGTTGAAGATCATCTTGAGTCCGATCAAGACCAGACCAAAGATAAAGGTGAGGTTAAAGATATCGCGTACAATCGCCCACAGTTGGTCGACGGTATGGCCGAGACCGCTTTCGAGGTAGAGCTTGCCAAAACCCACCACGAAGGTGTTGATGCCAATGTTCATGAACGTCCCGCCCAGGTAGACCATGAAGCCAAAGACGGTAGACACGATGGTCCAGAGAAGGTTTTGGATGGTGTTTGCTAGGGCGACTTGAGGCAGCAAGACCACTACACAGACCAACACTAACCCTAAGCCCAACCAGGTTGGTCGAGAGAGTGTGGAGGGTCTGGTTGGTCGGTGGTGCATAAAGTGGGCTACTGGGTGCGCTGTCGCAGGGCCGCTTGCCAAGAAGCGACATAGGCATCAAGGTCGGTCTTGGTGTAGAGATCCATACTGAGGAAGTCTTGGTTGATGGCGGTAATCTCAGTCACACCAGCGTTTGACTGGGGTTCTCGTATAGCAAGAAAACGGACACGTAAGGTTTCTAGCTCGTTGTAGTTACTTTCGGCTCGCGGTAACATCACACCGATTTCGTTGACGTAACTTCTAGCCCGGTTGCGATTATCATCACTGTTGGTAAAGTCGTTAGCGTAAGCCGTTAGCAAGGCCCGGTAGTGGATGGCTTCAACGATTAGATTGTCATGAAGATTGCGAGCCGATTCGATTTGAGTTAGCAGGCGATTGGGGTCATTTGCTAGATCGCCTGCCATTACTTCCTCGGTGATCGGTCGACCAGGCGCAGTGTAGCCGGTGCCGGCTGATAGACCGAGCAGACCGGCGGTTCCGGTGATAGCCTTTTCGGTCAATTGCCCAAAGACAGCGGCGACGAGTTCGTTGATCTCATCGGCTTCGATCAGGGAGCGGGGCCCGGTCGAGAGTTGGAAGTTTAAGGCTTCGCTAATGACATTACCCGGTGTAGTAATCCGGCAGTCCTTGCGAGTGCCGGCGGCGGTTGCCACATCCTGGCAAACTTTGGAGGAGAGGAAGCCGTTGCCGAAATTGAGTAGATTTAACTCCTCCCGTTCAGCATTGATAATCCGGAAAGCCATTTGGGATTCAGCCTCGAGAGTACTACCTAGGGGAGTATATTGTTCAGGATTGGTAGCGATACTAAACCAAGCGTCCCAACCTTCATCAAGGAAATTTCGAGTGCCATCAAAGAAGTTCTCGATGTTTTTAAGCGCTCCGGTGAGGGTGCACTTGCCAGCGGGCGGTTGACCAGCCCGAGTCGCTTGGTATTTCACTTCAAGGGCAATTTTGACATCGAGTTGGAAGGGGGAACAGACAAAGGAGAAAGGGCCACCAAGCTCCATCATAAAATCCCCCACGACCTGGTCGGCGATGTCGGTCAAGAAGCCTCTGATATCGGTCACAAAGGATGGGCTACCTTGAAAGCCGGAGTTGACCCAGTTGATAATACTGGCCGTCATGCGCGATATAGTGGCCTTGGCAAGACTCCAGGCTAGACCGTCCAAGACGCTACTCTTGGTCCAGTCGTAACTCGTCATGGCGGCGGTGACTGGATCAGCTGTAGCGGAAATAGCAGTTTTGGCTGCTATGATACCCTGCTCCCCGAGCTGTACTAGTTGTGTAAGAAAGCTTGTGCAAGGTTCTGATCTAGTGGGTCCGCAGTCCATGCCAGGTACTCCACCCGCATCGGTTTGGGGTATTTGAGGTACATAGACCATAACTACCGCAAATGCCACAGCAAAGATGGTGATCAAACTCTTGTGCAACAAAGTGTGAAAAAGGTTAAGAAAGCGCATACGGGTTACAGATTATAATTAAAAGTGATAAAGAGCACGGCCGGATCTTGCTCGGAAAAAGCGCTGGCGCGAGTCACGACAGCGTCGTACATATTTTTGAGCGCTAAGGCCAAACCCATCACATCTTCCTCATAACGCTTCAAGCGTAGGAAAGGCAACATTGGATCAGTCTCGGCTTTAGCCATAGTGTCAATGTTGTTATAGAGAGCATTAAAGACATTGATTAAGTCCAAGTGTTCTTTGGCATAGATAGCCGGGACTGGTATAAGAAGAGTTTCGTCGCGGTATTTCTTATAGATATTGGCAATGCGGATGAGGTCTTTTAGATACTTTTCGTCTTTAAGCTCTAGGTAGTCGCGCAGAAGGACCAGTTCATTGTCTAGGCCGGGCGTGGGTTCGCTCAAAATTAATAGCGCCAGGGCGTTGCCGTATTGCCGAACGGCCTCGTCGGATGAATCTCTAAGGATTTGAATATCCCTCACGTCATAGATGCGGTCACTCGATGCGATACGTTCGAGGTTCTTAACCGTGTCAGCCACCACGCGCTCACGCGGCCTTAAGGGGGCGGCACCCATTGAGGCGAAGAAGCCCTCCATCAAGTTGACGCCAAGTTGTTCGGTTAGGGTATCGGGTTTCACATACACGGTGGCCACGCCGCTGGTGTCGAGGTCGATCGGTGGGGCGGAGATAAACTGGTCGCGCCAGTCTTCGACGCCGTCGCCTAGACTATCCTTTACATCGATCGGATAGCGCAGGGGTGCGTCCGCGGCGACGGCGTAAAGGCCGGTGGTCTGTGAGAAATTAGATTGGCCAAAATTAGTAAATAAATAAGTCCCACCAACGACAGCAAAGCCAATCAAACACGCACCAACCACTCGGGGATTTTGATATTGCTCCATATGTACAAACATTATAGCAGAGCCAGCGGCGAGAAAACCGCGCAGTGCACAACCCCAAGTCAGCTATTGTCACGGTGTCTGGGAAATGATTTTGGACTAGGTCTGGCGCAGAGCAGTCACTAACCGGAGCCAGTCGGCGAGAGCGAGGTCTTCACCCCGTATGGTGTGGACAAAGCCGAGGTCATTGAACACCTGCTCTAGGTCGGCGCGCTTGAATTCACTCCCTAAGTTGCTCATTAGTTGCTTACGCTTTCGGCCCAGTCCTAAGTGTAAGAGGTGGAAGAAATCAGTTTCCTTAATGGCCTTAAAATGATCGCGATTGATATTGGTCACCGCTAAGATGGCCGAATCAACCTGGGGCGATGGGTTAAAGTGCCCTCGGCTAACCGTGCGCACATACTTGACTGACCCGTAGGCTTTGACAGATAACGATAAGAGGGAAGACTTCGGGTCGCGCACGATACGCTCTACCAGTTCTTTCTGGAGCAGGAAGACCAGCGTGCTCGGCTGGCAGGGGCCACTTAAGTAGGTGCGCAGAAGCCAACCCGATAGGTAGTAGGGTATGTTCGCCACGAGTTTGTAGGAGTGTTCTTTAAGGTCGGCTTGCTCCGGCGCGAAGTCTTTGATGTCGGCTGAGATGAGCTTTAGTTGGCCACTCCTGAGTTCCTTCGTGAAGGTGGCTTTGAGGCTCAGGATGGCGCGCGAATCGGTCTCGACGGCCGTTACTACCCCGCCCCGCTTGAGTAGCTCACGGGTGAGCACGCCCGTGCCGGGACCAATTTCAAGGACAGCGTCACCGGCCTGAAGCGTGGCGGCCTCGCACAACCACCCCGGCACAATTGGACTCGTCAGGAAGTTCTGTCCCAGCGATTTTTTGGGGTGAAATTTGGGCGCGTTCTCGCTTAGCTGGCGGTCAGTCATTACCTTAGCATAGGCGTTCTGGCTATATTTAGCAAGGCTTAATCAAGATAGATGGTGGTTTCGTAGCCGCTGTTGAGGAGGCCGTCTGGTTCGGCTCGCTCGACCAGATTGGCGCTAATGTCGTTTAGGAAGGGCGACGGCAGGTTGACGCGTTCGGTACCGTAAATGGTTCTTAGGTGAGCGTAGGAGAGATGGACTTTCTTAGCGGCTCGGGTCAGGGCGACATAAAACAAGCGGCGTTCTTCCTCGGTATCAATTTCGCCGTCGTCTAGTCGTTCGTGCGGGAACAGGCCAGCTTCCAGCCCGGCGATGAACACCGTGTCAAACTCCAGTCCTTTGGCGGCGTGGACGGTCATGAGCCGTACGGGGGTGACTTGGTCGTTTAAGGTGTCGGCAATTTCGTCCTGGTCACTTTGGAGAGCGGCGGTCTCAAGGAGTTCCAGCGCCGCCGTCTCGCCTGGGTGATCATCATAGCGAGCGGCCAACGAGACAAGTTCGCGTAGGTTTTCGAGGCGTGATTCGGCTTCTTCGGTGCCTGCGCGTCTTAGGTGTTCACTTAAGCCACTCTTATCCATAATAAAGCGGAGGTTATCTTTCAAACTATGTGTTTTCAAGTGGACTCTAATCTCTGACAATAGAGTCTCGAAACCGGCTACTTTGCGGTCGGCGGCACCGGTGAGGCTGGAGCGCTCTCCACTCAAGATTTTAAGCAGAGTGACTTTACCAATCCCCCGACTGGGCTCGTTGATAATCCGGGCCAAGTCACTCTGGCTGTTGGGATTGAGCGCGAGACGAAGGTAGGATAAGAGGTCTTTGACTTCCTTTCGTTCAAAGAATTTGGTACCGACTAATTGGTAAGAGAGGCCATAATTTAGACAGGCTTCTTCAAGACTGCGAGACTGAAAGTTGGTACGGTACAACACGGCAATACTGGCGGTAGGATCGACTGTTCTTAGTTTAAGGGCGGTCCGGGCGATGTAGTCAGCTTCATCGCCGCCGTTCAGGGCGGCATACAAAGTGATTTTTTCTCCGGTGGGGTTGTTGGTAAAGACATGTTTGGCCACCCGGGCACGGTTTTTTTCAATCACTTGATTTGAGGCGGTGATGATGGTTTTGGTGGAGCGGTAGTTTTCTTCGAGGAGAATGGTGTTGGCGCCTGGGAAAAGCCGTTCAAACTGCAGAACATTCTTGATATCGGCTCCGCGCCAGGAGTAGATGTTTTGGTCGATGTCCCCGACCACACACAGATTGGGGCGCTCCCCGGCGAGCAGGGTGGCAAATTTTAACTGCAACCGATTAGTGTCTTGGTATTCATCGATATGGATATAGCGATAGCGAACCTGGAGGGCGGTGCGGACGTCAGGGTGGTCGCGGAGCAGTTCGTAAGGTTTAAGCAGTAGGTCGTCAAAATCACCGGCTTTGTCTTGGCGCAGTAAGGTTTCGTAGTGGTGGTACACCCGGGCGGTAATTTCAGCGCCGTAGTCTGTAGCCTGTGCCGCTGCTTCTGCTGGGGTCGTGCCGGCCCCTTTAAGCTTTGAGATACGGCTGAGTTGAGTACGTGGCTCGTAGTCTTTGGGGTTTAGGTTGGCCGCCTCAAGCGCCAATTTTATGGCGCGTAGACTGTCACTCCGGTCAAAAATCGTGAAGTATTTGGGCAGGTTGAGGTGGTCGTGCCATTCCCGCATCAGACTGACCCCAAGAGCGTGAAAAGTGGCCACCGTCGGCGTGGAATCATAAAGCGCCCGGTTGGTCGGGGGGTAATCTTTGATGAGAGCCAGGATGCGTTCGCGCATCTCCTTGGCCGCTTTATTGGTGAAGGTTACGGCGAGGATTTCGTGCGGAGCGACTCCTTGGTGAATGAGGTGGACAATGCGGTGACTGATGACGCGGGTTTTACCGGCCCCGGCCCCGGCCAAGATGAGGAGAGGTCCTTCAGTGGTGAGAACGGCCTGACGTTGGGCTTCATTTAGCTTTGCTAGGTAGGGAGCGGGAGATTGGTTTAACATGCGGGCTTCACTATAACACACCGCCTCGGGCGAAGAGCTAATTACCAGTCAGGGTAATTAGGGTTGTGTCAAGAGTGAAATACCCTAGGAATTTTTGCTTATAATCGACCGGCTTAGAAAAGCCCTCCAAACTGTGCACACGTCAATTGCCGACCGCACACACTTTAGTAAAATAGTCGAGTCCCCCACTTTGGGGTTCTCAAGGGAAATTAGTTCCCTGTCTGACAGAATATCCCGTACCGGTTGAAAGCGGCGGTGAGTCCATAAGTTAAACTACTATAAAACCCGAATTACAGGACGCGTCTGCTAGAGTTACGAGTCTAGGGGCGCCGACACACCGGCCATCAATTTATCTCGTTCTGACTGAGTGGTTGGTGGTCTTGGCTTTGGTGGTTTTGCCACTGTCGGTGCAGTTTGGTTGGCTGGAAGCCAGCGGTAAACCAAATCTGACCGAAGTGGTTAGTCTCAGTGATCTATCGCCGGTGTCAATTAATCTGTTGTCAGCTCTTCAACATCCCAATCCTCAAGGTTTCCGGGGCGGTGCAGAGGTGTTGGTGGTTGATGGGGCGTTGGTGGCGTCGGGTCCGGTCGGTGAAGATGTGATTGCCTCGGCGCGGACTTCAAATGGTGAAATCAGTGTCTATACCGTACGCTCTGGTGACACCCTCTCTCACATTGCTGAAATGTATGGGGTGACGGTTAACACGATTATGTGGGCTAATGACCTCACTCGGGCGACGGGTATTCGCGAAGGACAGACGTTGGTTATTTTGCCGATTGCTGGCGTCCGGCACACGATCGCTCGCGGCGATACGGTCAACTCAATTGCTAAGAAGTACGATGGCGATGTTACCGAAATTTTGGCCTACAACCAGCTCACCACCACTTCTGAACTCGTGGTTGGTTCAACCCTTGTCATTCCGGGTGGATCAATCAAGCCAGTCGCCCCACCACCCACTGCTACCCCAACGCGCGTGGCCGGTACAGTTAGTGGGACGGGCGGTAGTTGGCTGGCTCACCCCAGCCCGGGTGCGGTTAAGACCCAAGGCCTTCATGGTTACAACGCCGTTGACTTAGCCGGTTCGCACGGCACACCAGTTCGGGCGGCGGCCGCCGGCGAAGTGATTGTGTCGCGTAGCTCCGGTTGGAACGGTGGTTATGGTCAATATATTGTGATTCGTCACCCGAATGGGGCGCAGACTCTTTATGCTCACTTGTCTCGCAACGATGTTGGAGTGGGGGCTTATGTCACCCAAGGGCAGGTCATTGGTGGCATGGGTAACACTGGTCGTTCTACCGGACCGCATTTACACTTTGAGGTTCGTGGCGGCTCCAATCCGTTTTAATTAAAACTCTGCGGAGGATAGAAACTTTTCGGGGCCGAACCGCAGGACAGTATAGGCTTTAAGCCAAGTTATCCGAAAACCAAAACCAATCAACCACTAGATTTATGTATCATAAATGATACATAAATAGTGTTTTCTTTATTGAGAGGGTCGTGGGTCTGGCATGCCGGCTCCGCTCTGTACACTCTATCGGGAAAACAAAAAGCCCAGTAGAGGTTCTCTCATACTGGGTCGGGTGTGGGGCAATCATTAACGGGTTGCTCTGCTAGTGAAAGGTAGACCGCCAACCGGTTGTCTAGATATTGGGTTAGATAATCACAAAACCACCACTCAACAGAGTGGTGGTTTTGGTGTTTTAGGCCACGAAAAGGTTTTTTAGCTCGTGTTTAGTTATTGGATCTCAGGTGGCTCTGGATAAGGTTTATAGACCCAGCTACCAGGTGGGTACCCGAAACTGCAAGGCCTCTAGTACATGTTGGTCCGTGATGTGTTCGCTCGCCTCAAGGTCGGCAATGGTACGAGCCACTTTGATTAAACGGTGGTAGGCGCGGGGAGATAAGTTAAGTTTTTCGGCCGAGCGATTAACAAGTCCTCGGACTTGATCATCAAGCACACAGAGTTCATCAATGTCTCGACTACTCATGCTGGAGTTAGTGGTGAATGATTTTTGGGCGAAACGGGCGGCTTGCTTCAATCGAGCTTGCTTAATAGCGGTGCGAGCAGTTTCGGTTTCCCCGCTTTTTGTCGGTAAGGCACTGAGGGTTTGGTAATCAACGTGGGGCATCTCCACCCACAAGTCGATGCGGTCAAGAATCGGGCCGGAGACTTTGCCACGGTAGGTTTCGTGAAGAGCTCGCGCCAGGTCAGTTGTGCCGTCTTCGGCCCCGCGGTAGGGATTAAGCGCCGCCACCAAGACGAAGTCAGCCGGAAACACCGCACTTCCCTGCACCCGACTAATGCTGACCTGGCGGTCTTCGAGGGGCTGGCGGAGAGCATCCAGACTGCGCCGATCGAATTCGGGAAACTCGTCCATAAACAGGACCCCGCGGTGCGCTAAGGTGACTTCGCCGGGACGGGGATTGGTACCGCCCCCAACCAAGGCAGTGTGGGAGGCAGTGTGATGAGGAGCTCGAAACGGCGGCACGGTGGTTAAACATAAATTACTGGTACAGAGTGAGTGAATCGCCATCACCTCATGCGCTTCCTGGCGCGAGAGTGGCGGTAACAAGCTCTGGAGCGCCCGCGCCAGCATGGTCTTGCCGGTACCCGGTGGACCAACCAGCAAAACGTTGTGTCGGCCAGCCGCCGCAATCTTGAGCGCACGCTTGGCACTTTCCTGGCCTTTGATATCTTCCAAATTGACCGGGGCTTCACTCCAGGTAGCGGCTAGTTCGGTTAGGGGTTGGGTGTTAAGTTTGGTCTTGGTAGTTTTGTCTTCATGATCAATCACTTCCTTTAGGTGTCGAGCAGGATAGATACTAATGCCGTCGATGAGGGCCGCTTCGGCGGCATTAGCGTGCGGCACCACGACGTGTTTAAAGCCGGCCGCTTTGGCGGCGGCGACAATATTTAGGATACCCCGTACGGGACGTAGACTACCCTCGAGACTTAGTTCGCCGACGTAGATGGTGTTTGGGCTGGTCTCGATCTGGTCGGCGGCCTCAAGGTAAGCGAGGGCGATTGGTAGATCAAACAACGGCCCTTCTTTTTTGAGATCAGCTGGTGAAAGTGAGATGACGATCTTTTGATTGATACTTTTTGGAGCTTCAAAGCCAGAGTGTTTGATCGCGCTACTGACTCGATCTTTAGCCTCTTCAATCGCCTTTCCGGCTAGACCAACAATCGAAAAAGCGTGCAGTCCGCGCGACAGATCAGCCTCGATTTTTATGATGGTGCCGGCTAGCACATGCGGTTGAACTGTGTGGACTGCCGAGACCGCCATGGTAGACAAATTAAATTGCTAGCGTCGCTTCTTCGTTGCGGTGCTTAAGGCAGGTGCGAGCGGTCGGTTTGGCCTGAAGGCGTTCCGCTTCGATAACTTCGCCCGAGATTTCACAAGTGCCGAACGTGCCGGTGTCGAGCTTATTAAGCGCCCGCTTAAGGTCACGGTATTCAATTTCGAGAGCACTCACGGTCGAGCGTCGTTCGTTCCACTCTTCGACCGCATCAGCTTCGTTATTTTCGTCTGCTTCACCGATTTGGCTCGGGTCGGGAATCGCTTCCCAGTCGTCGGTCTGAGGGTGGTAGATGGCAATCGCTTTTAGGTCGTTGGTAATTTTGGTTAAATCGGCTTTTAGTCGTTCGCGGTATGGTTCGTAGTTCATGGTTGGCTTATCTGCTTAGCTAGGGTGGTAAAATCGACGCGATTTTGAGTCACGATAATAAGATTACGATTAACTATACCATAGAGGAAAATCTCCGTCCCATCGCCGTGGTTGCGGTAAATACGAGTGTCGATATTTTCTAAGACCACGTCACGGTAACGTCCCTCAGTCGTAGTGGTGAGACCGAGAATATCCTTAAGATCAGAGTAGAGCGAGTTTTCCCAGGCCAGCATACCACCACGCGCGGCGTTGGCGTTGTTACTGCGCATGACCAAGAATGGTCGCTGGTTGATGCTACCGAAATATAGCTCCGAGAGACCTAGTGATAGATTGGGGTTCGCGGTCAGTCCAAGGGCATTTAGAATATCACCGGGCGGGATAGGTGTGGCGGTGCGGTTCGAAGACGAGCGGTCAGAGACTAAGACTAGTTGTTGGATCGGGTAACCACTTTCGGCGACGTTTCTGGTAACGGCAGCGATGATGCTGTCCCGGCTGAGGTTGGTGAGCGGGATGGTTTGTAGGGGTGTCTCGAGGAGATTGTTAAAGGGGTAAGTCGGATTGGTTCTTAAATCACCGAGTTGTGATTTAACCAAAAGATATATACCAGAGCCTAAGCTGGAAATCACCACAACCATCACCACCAGAGCCATTGATAAGCGGTTGGTATTTTCGGCCAACAGCCACTCGCGCGGACCGCGGGGTTTTCGTTCGGGTGGTATTAGCTGGAGTTCTGTCTCGACGGCTTCGGGAAGGGAGTCTGCCGGAGTAAGGTCTTCTGGTTCGTTATATGTAGGCTCGCTGGTAACAGGAATGGGTTCTGCTGGTATTACTGACGGCGGCAAGGGTTGAGCGGGCGGAGTGGGCGGGAGGGGTGGTGGAGTTTCCGGCACGGTAACCTTGGGTGGTAGAGGCTTAACCGGAGCGGGAACTTTAGGCGGTTCAATACGGTCTTGTATCGGCGGAGTCTTAACCGGCAGTGGAGGTGGCGGCGTGGGCTGGGCCGGCGGGCGGGGGGTCGGGCGAGGTGGCTTAACGGAGAAAGTGGTGGCGATGCGCGAGGTGGTTAGCGGTCGGTGTGGCGGAATCTCTCGGGTCACTGGGGCGACCAGTTTAGTGATGGGTTTCCGCGGTGGAGTCGGTATAGTGGGCAGAGTAAACTTCGGTGCCATTGGTTTGACTACGGCCGGGGTCGCTTTGGTTACGGGTGGTGTTTTTGCCACTGGTTTAACGGTGGGTGGCAATGGTCGATCCTCGACGGGGGTATGGACACTGCGCTTGGGAGTAATTACTACATTAGTCGGCGTGGGATCGATTGAGGTGTGGTCAGGCAGTAACAATTCATCACGATCGGGGGCTTCTAGAAGTTCATAACCCGGTTCGGTGTTGGGCGTCCAGAAAGTCTCAGGTTCTTTGGGTTGAGGTTTGGTTTTGGCGTCACGCTCCCTAATTCTCTCTTGGATGCTTGGAGCATCAAAGCTAGCCACCTTACCGGTCTTCGAGGTGGCGCGCTGAATCACCCCTTTACGATGAGTGCTATCCTGAACAGTGTACTTTGGTTTGCGTCGTTCTTTCTGACGCTCCTTAAAACGCTCAATCCAGTCGGTAATTGAAGCAGTGAGAGCCGGAAAGAGTTGAAACCGGTTGCGCTTGGTGTCACGGATGATGGTGGCACCACCAGCGTCTTCACTGTTGCCAATAATAATGTCTGATTCGGTGGTGGTAAGGGAGGCCGGAGCGTGCGATATCTCTGGTAGATCAGCTGACTTTACCGGGTCGGGTGGTGGGAGTGGTTTTGGCTCGGCTTTGGTTTTGGCCGAGGTTTTTTTCCACTGAGGCGCTTCATACACAGCCGGCGCTTCGCTCTTGACCGGAGCGGGGGCGACGGCCGGCTTGGTTGGAGTGCTGGTGACTGACGGAGCGACTTTAGGTCCACGCTTTTTTTCTAAATCTTTAGCAAAGGTGCGCAAACCCGGCAGTGGCTTTTTAGTTTGGCTTGAGTTGTCCATTAGGATAAGTATCTCACAAAATCCCTTTTTTGTGAGGGATTGACTGTGACTCAAGTTGACTGGATAAAGGTCGGGTCAGCTTGTTTGATTGATAGGCCGATTTTACCGTCTTCCACTTTTGAGACCACGACCGGTACGGTTTGGCCAACCTTAAGCACAGCCGACACATCTTCAATGCGGTGCTGAGCAATTTCGGAAACATGGATCAAGCCCTCATTATAAGCGTCCAGGCGGGCAAAGGCACCGAAGGCGGCTAGTTTGGTGATGGTTGCTTCGATCCGGTCGCCTAGTTGGTAGCGCTTGGTTAGGGCTTCGATCCGTAAGCGGGCCAGTTCCGGGGCCTGGTCCTGGCCGGTGATGTAGACGGTCCCGTCGTCTTCAATGGTGATTTCCGCCACTCCGGTTTCATCTTTGATGCCGTTGATAGTTTTTCCGCCGGAGCCAATCACCAAGCCGATTTGGTCGGGGCTAATTTTGAGTGAAACAATTTTCGGAGCGCGGGGCGAGATCGTGGGCCGCGGGGCCGCGATGGCTGTCTTTAAGACAGAAAGAATCTTAAGGCGGGCAACCTTAGCGTGCTCCAGAGCCTCCTTGAGGATGGGTAACGGTACACCGGCCAACTTCACATCCATCTGGATTGCGGTGATGCCGAGCTCCGTACCGGCGACTTTGAAGTCCATGTCGCCGTATTCATCTTCCGGTCCTTGGATGTCAGTCAGGAGAGCGTACGCCCCGCCCTGCATCATTAGCCCCGAAGCGATACCAGCCACCGGACGCTTGATTGGCACTCCCCCGTCCATGAGCGCCAAGGTGCTGGCGCACACCGAACCCATCGAACTTGAGCCGTTACTGGCCATCGTCTCTGAGACTAAGCGAATGGTGTAAGGGAATTCATCCACACTAGGTAAAACGGGGACGAGAGATTTTTCGGCTAGCGCGCCGTGACCGATCATTCGCCGATTGAAACCACCGACCCGACCAGTCTCACCAACGGAGAAGGGTGGAAAGTTGTAGTGATGCATGAAACGTTTTTTAACCGAACGCTCCTCCATGGTATCGATCAGTTGTGCCGCATCCGGTCCGCCTAGAGTGAGAGCGGTAAAAATGTGGGTACCACCACGATAAAAAATACCACTACCGTGGAGAACCGGTGAGATACCGCCCGCCTTCGCGTAGAGCGGTCTTAGGTCAGTCAGGCCACGACCGTCGGCTCGCTGACCGGACTTAACTGCTCCGGTGTGAAGTACCTCGTCAATCTGTCGACCGAAAAATTCGCGAGCTACTTTTTCGCTTATCGTTTCAGAGTGTGCAGACGCCGCGGTGACGAATTCATTTTCCAGATCGTGAAGGTGACGCTTACCAGCCTGACCAGAGAAGAGGGTCTCTTTGAGGCGACCAGCAAAATTACTTTGGTAAAAATCTTTGAGGACGGTTTCGTCGGGTCTAGCGGGTAGAGAGATTTTGGTTGCTCCGATGCTGGCGATGATCTCCGTCTGCCAGTTATTAAGTGCGGTGTGTACCGCACTCGCCTCCTCAAGCAACTGCCCGAGTTCGTTTTCTGCTACTTCGCGGGCGGCGGTTTCGATCATATTGATGGTGCCGTTCTGACCGCAACAGAGTAATTCGGTTGTGCTATCCCCATCACTACGCTCACTGTAGAGGGGGTTAAGCAAAGTCCGGCCATCGGTCTTCTTCACTAATCTGACGGCCGCTACCGGACCATTAAAAGGGATCGGCGAGACACCAAGAGCGAGCGAAGCACCAATCACACTGATAACATCAGGGTCGTCTTCGCCGATGGCGAGGACAGTAATGACTACCTGCACGGCGGCTCTTAGTTCGCTCGGGAAGAGGGGTCTAATGGTGCGGTCGACAATTCGCGCGGAGAGAATGGCCTCATCGCTAGGGCGGCCTTCGCGGCGCATAAAGCGACTCCCCAGAATCTCTCCGGCGGCGTAGAATTTTTCTTCGTATTCGACGGAGAGAGGAAAATAACCTAGGTGTGGTTCGACCTGGCCCATGACAGCAGTGACCAAGATCACTGTCTCACCGTAAGTCATAAGGACCGACCCATGAGCTTGTTCGGCTAAGTCAGTGAAGTCAGCTTGGAGCGTTTTGCCAGCGAGGGTGGTAGTGTAGGTGCACTTCTGCATAAGGTAGATATTTAGAGTAAGTCAGTGTCAGTGCCGGCCACTCGCTTCAGGGGCGTACGTTTAGTCCCGCGACTATCACTGCGACGACTGTGCTTATAGCCAATCAAATACTCGCTGGGGTTTTCATCCATATCGATGAAGTCGTCGACCGTCTCGCGTAAGCGTGAGGAAGCGGAGCGACCAAAGGTAATGACCTCCACTTGACAACCTTGACTTTTAACATACTCGACCAACGGAATAAAATCACCGTCGCCGGTGGCGAGTACGATCGCGTCGACTTTGTGAGCGAGCTTAATCGCATCAATGGCCAGACCAACATCCCAGTCAGCCTTCTTGGCGCCGCCATAAAAGATTTGTAAATCTTTAGTTTTGATTTCGATGCCGAGTTTTTCGAGCGCTTCAAAGAAGGGTGCCTCTTCCCCACTTTCGGTATTCACGACATACGATAGAGCACGAATTAATTTGCGTTCGCCCAAGGCCGCTTTGACGACGGCCCCAAAGCTGACTTTTGATTTGTAAAGATTTTTTGCACTGTGATAAAGATTTTGGGTGTCGATCAGTATAGCGACACGCTGTTCGGGGTGACGAATTACGCCCATAAATTTAATATTGAAATGATTTTTTTAAACTTCTTCGCCTACTATAGCTTACTAAACAAAATTGCTCCAGAGTCGGAGCAATTTTGCTTAGCGCTTGATGCCCAATTTCTTCAGGGTAGTCAAGTAAGCTTTCTCATCTTTCCGCTCCAGATACTTGAGGTGCTTGCGACGGTCGGAGACCATTTGCAAGAGTCCGCGGCGGGAGTGAAAGTCCTTCTTGTGCTTGCGTAGGTGGTTCGAGAGTTCTTCGATCTGTCTCGTGAGGAGAGCGATCTGGGCCTCGGGTGAACCGGTGTCGCTATCATGGCGACGGGTTAGCTTTAGCGTGTTGTCTTTGACTCGTTTTGTTAACATAAATATGTATGCGATCTCTAGCGGAGTAGATACGTAGCCAAGGCTACCTCGTAAGAGGGACGCGAATTAACCGCGAAGGTCATTATTAACTATAGCATACATTAACACTTTTTGCAAGTCAGACGAGGAGTTCGACAGCCTGTCAAAAGGATGTTGCCTTTAGGCTTGATAATAAAGGCCAATCGGGATGACCCCAATGGAACATTAACTACTCTAAGTGGTGACAAACCGTTTGCTCTTGAGCTTCAATCGGAGCATACTAATTGTGTAGCAGTTACTTAAATTATGTTCCTGGCCACCCTCTTTAGTTTTTGTGTTGGCTACTTAGCGCGCCTGCGCCACCGCTGGAGTGACCAAGTAGACAAAACCACCCGGCTGGCCCCGCCACGAGTCAATCTGCCTGACTTGACGCCCCATGTGATTGTTCGCGAGGGTCGGTTAGAGTCGACCGGTTATCGTTTTAGTCCAGTTTATATCAAACGCGAATTTGCGATTAGTTTATTCCTCAAGTTGGGCGTCTTGTTCTTGTTTGCGGGGGTGGTTTGGTTGGCGACCGGGCTGAATCTACCAGTGTGGTCGAAGTGGATTATGGGTGCCTTAGTCTGCTTGGTAGTTTGGTCTGTGCTCCGGGTGCTTGATTCTCTTGGTGAGTGGTGGTCGCTGACCACCAAACGCAACGAGCTGTTGGCTGGTGGTTCTCTTTATCTACTTATTAATTTGTTCACCACTACGACCGACACTTTTCCAATAAACTTCACGCTTCTGGTGGTTGCTCTCTTGTACTTATTTTATGTTGAACGTTGTCATGGTTACGATTGGCCCTGGCTTATTCCCGCGCTTCTTTGGTTGGCTTTGTTCGAGCCGTTGGTCCTGGGCGCTGGTCCGACTGTTGCGACCACCCTGTACTTGGTGTTTATTAGTTTGGTCACAGTGTGGTCGTTGTTAATCACGCCTAGTCACGGCACCGGTTTGCTTTTGATGTTAGGTTTGGTGGCGTACACGGTTACGCTGGGTTGGTATCCGACTGATGATGTTTCGCTCCCTGTCCTAACTCTACTCGGAGGAGCTTATCTGATCGTCCTCTATGGCTTGGTGTGTCTTCTGGCGCAGGAGTCTCATTTGTGGTCGTGGTCGGCATTGTCTCTCATGGTGTGGTTCGGGGCGGGTGGTTTTTCTTTAGGTGGGCTACTGCCTTGGCCGGGACTGACCTTTGCTGTGATGACACTCTTGTTGGCACTCCTAGCCTATCGGTGGGCTGATACTTCCCGGTCAGTTAACGCGCCGATTTTTTTGGCGGGCTTGGCGACGCTAAGTTTGTTTTTGGCGGCCACGTTTTTGTTTAGCGGTTTTACCTTAGTTAGTTTATATCTAGTTTTTGTGACTGTACTATTGACCTTGGTGACGGAGTTTGGTTTGCCGGGTCGGGTGGTGTGGCCGAGTGTCGGTTTGTTTTTGGTGTCGGTGTACCTGACTCTGCCGGCGACGTTGTCGCCGGCTTGGGGCGAAGGAGTCGGGCATGAAGCGGCTGGCAATCTCTATGTCCTACTGGGGTCGCTCGTATGGTTGAGCGGGTGGCTATTGCACCGCACCGGTTTGTCCGCTTATCGGTGGCGACCCAGCCTGACTTTGTTGTTTGGTTTTTTGACTATCATCACCAGCTATGTTGTGACAGCGATTGTGCTCGGCTCCTCCAGTTACCCCTCAAG
>JRYF01001931.1_pt1 | contig 41940 bp, 35 predicted proteins | sample 235331 | NCBI WGS metagenome assembly JRYF01 (sample SAMN03074217, study PRJNA261475) | activated sludge metagenome | biome: Wastewater Treatment Plant; feature: Wastewater; material: Activated sludge; isolation source: activated biomass of a wastewater treatment plant treating hydrocarbon... ... | reverse complement strand
CAACTGTACCGGTATTGATAAATCCGTATAAATATCCATAAGATCCTCCATACTTATTTGATCCTATCACTAAATCCTGATCACCATCCCCATCGAGGTCAGTAAAAGCAGGGGCCAGTTTTTCCGATGCGTTATAATCATACGCATACGTACCTATACGAATGGCGTCAAACGGGTTGGCCGCGCCAAACCTTTCTTCAAATACCGGGTTGGAGGCATCTCCTGTATTTTCAAAATATCTTAATATTCCTTGTTGATAAGGGATATACATCATATTAATATCGTTATAATAATAACTGGTTATTCGCCCATTGACCACCATATCCAGATCGCCATCCCCATCCAGGTCAACAAAGGCTGCTTTGGACAGATCATTAGTCGTAATCCCGTCCGTCCAGTCTATATTGCGCCAATTATAGGAAGGTAAATCAGTGCATTGGCCATGGCTTTCGCTCAGTGGCAATGCCAGTAAACCCAGCCCGGCAAACGTAGATACATGCATACCTGCTTTGTGAAGTTTCGATACCATGGCATCAAATGCAGATATTTTATTTATCTGATCTTTAGGAGACATTTGTGACCAGGTTCCGGAGATAATTTCTCTTTCAAGTGCGTCTTTTTTCGCATTGTATTTTTGTAAAAGTTGATTCGTTTTCATAGACTATTCTAAAAGGTGAACAAAATAATACACAATGTAAAATAATAATATCATTTTTTTTTAAAATAGTGTCAACTTTATTTCATGAAAAGTTTCCATTTTACATCCCAGGGGCTTCAACACCTTATGATATAGTGCATGCATGGGGCTATTAATGCCCTCAATAAGGAAAATGGCCTGATAATATTTTCTTTCATTCTCATATATTCTTTGGCAGGTTTCTCTCAATGCCCTTAGTCCCAATCCATGTCCTTTTTTATGTTCTACATATAAGGCTGTGACTTGTACATTCTCATTTGAGAGGGTATGTATGATGCACCACCCTATAATTTGTTGATGATGTTTGATCAAAGAGGAATACTGCGGTGGGAACTGGCCTTTTAACTGGAAAGGGCTAATGGCTCTGGGAATGTCTTTAAAGCGATCTTGCCTGAAAGCCTCTTCAAGTTGGGTGTAAGAGGTGTCGTCCCAGGCTTCGATGGTATAACCTTCAGGTACCGGTCGATTGGTCCAGGGTGAATGCAAAAGGGGACGGGTATCCTTCATGGTACACTTGTAATGACTGGTTTTGATTTCAGTTTTCCCAAATTGTGCGAATACTTTTTCCACATAAGGTGCTATAGGCCAATTCTCATTGAATCGAAAGGTTAAGACCCTGATTCTGAAATGCAATAAACGTTTGACCATAACTTTGACCATAGCCATCATATCCAGGTACCAGCCACTCGCTTCATGGTTATAAAAAGAAAGGAGCATGCATTCATCCTTTTGTTCCATTTGCTTGATATACACCGCACTGTATATCTGATTGTCATTAGTCAAAGAAAATCCGCAAAACAGATTTCCTTTTACATTTAATCTCTTTTTTACACCAGAAAGCTTTGGGTATGAAAAAGGATTAAAAGCCTGAATGGCCTGATCTATGGTACACATCAATCCATAGAATTGCATTCCCCTTTCACTATGAATGTGATTGCCTTTGTTCCGGATGCGTTCACACACCCTGGCTTTGTATTCGTCGAAGGAGAGCATGTCTTTATCAGCCATAAATTTATGAACTATTGAAGTGATTGAATTTGGTTTTACTTTTAATATTTATCTTTGTGCAACTTTTAGGCTTTGTTAATTTAAAAAATATAAAAGATATCAAAACATTTTCATAGGCAATAAGGTATGAAATATCATTGAATCGCATTCCGGTTCGTAGAGGTTAAAAATTTTGTGATAACCATTCATCAGTATTTTTCTTTTTTCAGAGCAGTCACAAATCTATTTCAAATTTTAAATTTAAAACATTATGTGGATCATTATAGCATTCTTTCTTGCTCACTGGTACCTTTCAGCATTTTCCCAGACCTTTTTTCTGCATCGCTATGCTTCGCATATGATGTTTACCATGAATAAATTCTGGGAGCGTTTCTTTTTTATTTTTACCTGGATTGCTCAGGGCAGCAGTTACCTTAGCGCCAAATCCTATGCCATGTTGCACAGAATGCATCATGCATTTGCAGATACAGAAGAAGATCCCCACTCGCCTAAATACACCCATAATTTTTTCAGACTAATGTGGGATACGCGATCCATTTACAATAGAATCAACCGCGGAAAAATGGAGATCGAAGAGCGTTTCCGCAAAAATGTTCCTTCATGGGACAGTTTTGAAAAATTTGCCCATAACAATCTCAGCCGCATCATGTGGGGTGGATTTTATATTGGTTTTTACATTTTGTTTGCCGAACATTGGTGGCTTTATTTCTTGCTGCCGATACATTTTGTCATGGGACCTTTCCATGGGGTGATCATCAATTGGTTTTCTCACAAATTCGGGTATCGAAATTTCAAAGATGTGAAGGATACCAGTACCAACTTTCTGCCTTTTGATTTTCTGGTTATGGGCGAATGTTATCACAACAATCACCACAAATTTGGATTTCGCCCTAATTTTGGAGGCATTCGATGGCATGAAATTGATCCCACGTACATTATTATTAAAATACTCAACCGGCTCAATATTATACAGTTGAAACCGGTGCACATGGCAGGCTGATTAGGCTGCTATTTTGACATTTTTAAGTAAATGGATCCCTTAGAGGAAATCACCCTATGTCAAACTAATTCTTTTATGTTAATGACCTGAATATTGCTGTTAATTTAATATGACTACCTGAAAAGTAATTTTGAGTCAGGAAATGTGATTTGTACTAAACTTTGATATTTATCTTTCAACATTTAGCTTATATTCGTAGAATTGTTCTATTTCAATGGGATTAAAATATGCGTTATCTCTTCACTTATTGCTTTTTGCTGGCTGTTTTGGCTCTTAGTTCACAGATTATTCCACCCCAGGCTACTGAGGTATGGGAACCAGTACCCCGCGTCGTTGCTCCCGGAGTGGATGGTGGGCCGCCTTCTGATGCCATTATTTTGCTGGATCACGATGAGTTAGCTGAATGGACGCATATGGATGGCAGTGCAGTAAAATGGGTGTTGTCTGACGGAGTTTTAACAGTGAAGCCCGGTTCAGGGGATATCATTACGCATAGGAAGTTTGGGGATTGCCAATTGCACATAGAATGGCAGGCACCTGAAAATCCCCAGGGCACCGGACAAAATCATGGCAATAGTGGCGTGTTTTTACAGGAGAAATATGAGGTCCAGATTCTTGACAGTTATAACAACAGCACCTATACTAACGGGCAGGCAGGTTCAATCTACAAGCAGTATACTCCACTCGTCAATGCCATGAGACCCAAAGACCAATGGAATGTTTATGACATTATATACAAAGCTCCGGTTTTTAACAATGATGGGATCAAAGTAGCTCCTGGTTATATTACGGTACTGCACAATGGTGTTCTGATTCAAAATCATGTCATGATTCAAGGAACTACAGAGTATATTGGTTGGCCAAAAAATATCCCGCATGGTCCAGGTTCCATCATATTACAGGATCACGGCAATGAAGTTAAATTCAGAAATATCTGGATCAGAGAGTTGTAGGTAAATAAGGAAATATTGAGTTATGTATTTGCTTAAAGGAATAAATTGGAAGCCGGCTGTCCTGTTTTTCAGCTTGATCGTATTGAGTACATCTTGCGGGAATACATTACAGGAAATTACACTCCGTCATGATGGCAGTGGTGTGATATCCAATCAATATGACTTTACAGAAATGCTGGGAATGATAAAAATGATGAAGTCTGCGATGGAAGGAGAGGAATCTACACCAGGCTTTTCAGAAAATATCATGGAAGTATTGCTTAAAGAAAACCAGATTGATACATCATTTACTATGGGTCAGGCCCTTCCTGATTCACTGAGACATCGTATTGATCATCCGGAATTGCTGGATAAAATGTCGATCAGGGTACAGATGATGGGAGAGAATATCCAAACCTTGTTGGGAATTACCATTGAATTTGATCATCAGGAGGAGATAATCAAAATTTTCGAAGAGCTGTTGAAAACAGAGGATGAAGAAGAGAAGGCAGCCATGGACCTGAAGGAAATCCGTTCCGGGTTTGGACGGTTTACAGTGCATCCAGATCAGGGAATGGTGATTTTTGAGGAAAGTGAGTTTAAAGTCCAGGGAATGGAAGCTTCAGAGTTAGAATTTGAGAATATGGGAGAGGAGGATAGAGAAATGATGGAACTTTTCTTTGGAGAGCAAAAAAATATAACCGTAATTCACTTACCCGGCCGGGTCATTGAACACACCCATCCGTTGGGAAGTCTATCAGACGATGGTACAACCTTAACGATTGAAGAATCGATGATTGATCTCATCCGGTCTAAAAAGTCTCCTGCATTTACTATCCGGTACGAAACAAAATAAATGAATACTATCCAATGATGAGCAACCAGATCAGGAACATCATTTTTGATTTGGGAGGAGTATTGATCGACTGGAATCCCAGATATGTGTACCGAAAAATTTTTCATACGGAAGCCGCTGTAGAATATTTTCTCCAAAATATCACTACTTTTCCCTGGAACGAGGAGCAGGATGCCGGCAGGTCGTTACAAATTGCTACACAACTTTTGATAGATAGATTTCCTGAATATACACCTGAAATTGAGGCATATTATGGAAAGTGGGAAGAGGACATGCTGGGAGATGCACATGACAATTTGGTGCAATTGCTGAGAGCGTTTATTGAAAATCCATCATACCGTGTGTATGCATTGACCAATTGGTCTGCTGAAACTTTTCCGGTAGCGCGACGCAAGTTTCCATTTTTGTCCTGGTTTGAAGGGATTGTGGTATCGGGAGAAGAAAAAGTAAAAAAGCCGGATCCCGCCATTTACCACATTCTTCTGAAAAGATATGATCTCATCGCGAATGAATGTCTTTTCATTGATGACAGTGCCAGGAATGTAGCTGGAGCACAACGAGTAGGATTACATGCCATCCATTTTCAGAATGAAGAGCAACTGAAGAGCGATTTAATTCCGTTAGGAATATTTCTTTGAATGGTTTTTCCCGATCTTTGTGTGTATTTATTCTGAAAATTAGACTCCATTGCCTACTTTAGCCCTTCTTTTAATAAACCTTACAATTCAAGAATATGAGTCCACAAAAAATCACTATATCCAATGGAAAATTGAACGTTCCGGATCACCCTGTTATCCCATTCATTGAAGGGGATGGCATAGGCCCTGATATATGGGCAGCCTCATACCGGGTATTAGATGCAGCGGTAGAGAAGGCTTATCATGGGAAGAAAAAAATTCAATGGCATGAAGTCCTTGCCGGAGAAAAAGCTTTCAATCAGACCGGAGAGTGGTTACCCCAGGCAACTTTGGATGATATCATGACGTATCTGGTTGCCATCAAAGGCCCTTTAACGACGCCGGTTGGAGGAGGTATCCGGTCGCTCAATGTAGCTTTGCGCCAAAAGCTGGATTTATATGCCTGTGTCCGCCCGGTACGTTGGTTTACAGGTGTCCCCTCTCCGGTGCGCGAGCCCCATTTAACAGATATGGTCATTTTTCGCGAAAACACGGAAGATATTTATGCAGGTATTGAGTGTAATTTTGGAAGCCAGGAAGTTGAAAAACTGAAAAAATTTCTAATCGATGAGTTGGGAGTAACTCAGATCCGTTTTCCCGATACCGTATCTTTAGGTGTAAAGCCTGTATCCGTTGAAGGAACAGAGCGATTAGTAAGGGCTGCTATAGACTATGCAATTGCCCAAAAGAAAAAATCTGTGACCCTGGTACATAAAGGTAATATCATGAAATTTACAGAAGGTAAATTCAAAGAATGGGGGTATGACACAGCAAAGAAATACTATGGAGCTCAGGATCTTGATGGAGGTCCCTGGCAAGTAATACAAAATGGTGATCACCGGTTGATCATTAAAGATGTTATTGCAGATGCTTTCCTACAACAAATTTTGCTCAGACCGGCAGAGTATGATGTTATTGCTACACTCAATCTGAATGGTGACTATATTTCTGATGCATTGGCAGCCCAGGTCGGAGGTATTGGAATCGCTCCGGGGGCGAATATTAACTATTCAACCGGTATTGCTATTTTCGAAGCCACCCATGGTACTGCACCTAAATATGCGGGTCAGGATAAAGTAAATCCCAGCAGCGTGATCTTGTCGGGAGAGATGATGTTTAGGTATTTGGGATGGAACGAAGCGGCAGATTTAGTCATCAAAGGCGTAGAAGGAGCCATTTCAGGAAAAAGGGTTACCTATGATTTTGAACGATTAATGGAAGGGGCTACTCTTTTGAAATGCTCTGAATTCGGGGATGAGATCATTAAAAAGATGGATGCCTGACCGGAGATTTAAGAGGACAGTATTGCTTGTATTATCTGTGGTTTCTTGTATTGAATTCAAAGGATTACAACCAATAGGGGCGGTAATGTGAATTGTTGGTTTTGAGCAGAATATTTTATTAGAAAATTATGATTCGAAAAACAAAAGCATTCCGGATAAAAATTAAATATTAATGTGTTCACAATGCAAACGGGGTGAAAGAAGTTCATAATTTTGCGCTGCTTCCTTTGCAAAGGAGATTGAGTGACATTCAGTACTCGATTTAAAAATGAGAAAGTGGAAAAAAAGGATTTTATAAAACAACTGATTTTTATTGCTCTTTTTATCATAGTTGTCCTTTCCATCATAGTGCTTTGGCTGGGATATTATACCAATCACGGACAAAAACTCACATTACCTGAATATATTGACATGTATGTAAAGGATGCTGAAAGGGATGCAAAGAAACGATCATTTCGATTAGTCATTGATGATTCCGTTCATATTGTTGGACAACGGGGAGGCATTATTACGGCCCAAAATCCCAAAGGAGGCTCTCTGGTCAAAGAAAAACGGAAAATCTATGTAACCGTTACCAAATATCATCCTGATCGTATCCGATTCAATGAACTGCCGGCTTTATATGGCAGTGATTATGAACAAAAGAGAAAAGAATTGTCCTATCTCCAAATTAATTCCAATATTAAAGGATTTGCCTACGACCCCGGCCAACCTAACCATATCCTTGAAGTGTGGTATGAGGGAGAAATTATTGCATCAAAGAATATCGAACGAAGAGATGTGGAAATTGATAAGGGGGGTACACTTGAATTTGTGCTCAGTGAACAATCAGGAGGTACGACTACCATCCCTGATTTATTTTGTATGACAGTAGCGGAAGCACGGTTTTTACTTGACCGTTCCAAATTACGGATGGGTGATATCAACTATTCAGGGAATGGAAATCCTGAATATTCATTCATCATCAACCAGGATCCACCTTATGATCCTGTAGCCATCATTGAAAGGGGTTCAGCCATTCATGTGACTACCCGGGAAGAAAAACCTCCTACCTGCAGATAATTTTAATCTTTACCAAATCCATCATTATGGAAGATATTACAGTCAACGAGTTGAAAAGAAAAATTGAAGCCGGCGAAGACTTCATTTTAATAGATGTGCGTGAGCCTTATGAACATGAAGAATTTAATATAGGCGGCCGTCTTATCCCTCTGTCTTCCATACCGGCTGTCATTGAAGAAATGAATGATGAGAAGGATAAGGAAATTGTACTGTATTGCCGTTCAGGAAACCGCAGTCTGCAGGCCAAAATGTTTATGAAACAAATGGGTTTTAAAAAGGTGAGAAATACTTTAGGGGGTCTGGTAGATTGGGTGGAAGAGTTTGGAATGGGTGAATGATCAAAGTTTTTAAAATGCATTTTTCCACATCATTGATTCTACAGGCTTATTTGTCTTTATGATGTATTTCGCATTGGATTTTTTATTGTAAAAATTATTGATACCCCCTTCCACCTTAAAATAAATGAGCTGGCCTATTGGCATTCCCGGGTATATACGAACCGGTTGGACGCAGGATATTTCAAGTGTCCAGGTATTGCAAAATCCTACATCCCCCTTTCCTGCTGTGGCATGAATATCAATACCCAATCTGCCCACACTGCTTTTACCTTCAAGAAAAGGTACCGCATTGTGGGTTTCTGTATACTCTCGTGTTACACCCAGATATAATGTCCCTGGTTGAAGAACAAAGCCACTTTCCTCTAATTGGATATACCGGATGGTGTTATGCTTTTTAGCGTCCAAAATATGATCATTGTACACCGCCAGGTACTCTCCCAAATGCACATCGTAGCTATTGGTACCCAAACTACGGATATCGAAAGGGTCAATCACAATATTTCCACTTTCAATTTCATTTAATATCTCTGTATCTGTAAGGATCATGAGAATGCATTATATTTAAGCGTCAAAGGTACATCATACTTTATGAAATACTCAACAGAGAAGCCAAATTATAAACGGAACTAAATATGCCGCTCATCAGACATAAGAGAATTGTCCCTGCAGGGGAGCTTGGGATTTGGAAAGTAGAAGAACCCCTTGCATTTTATGATGAAAATCTTGAATTGTTTGAAGAAGAGAGGGTTGAAGTAGCCGCGCTCAGTGCAAGAAAAAAGTTGGAATGGATGGCTACACGATATTTGCTTCACTATATGACAGGGCAGAAAGTACGTACACCCTGCCTGAAAGATAAATTTGGTAAGCCCCACTTAAAGGATTCCAATTATAAGATTTCCATTTCCCATTCCGGCGATCTGGTTGCTGTTATTGCTTCACCTTTTCATGTAGGGGTGGATGTTCAATATCTGGTACCAAAAATTACACGGATTGCACAACGATTTTGTACGGATGAGGAATATGAGTTTGCACTTAAGGGCTCATTTATTGAAAATTTACACATCATTTGGGGCGCTAAAGAATGTCTTTACAAAGCTTATGGCAGGCGGCAAATCGATTTTAAAAATCAATTAAAGGTTAACCCATTCTCTATATCCATGGGTGATCAGGTAGCTACTACGGCTGTTTTGATCGCCAATCATCATAAACGAAATTTCAACATCTTCAGTACGTTATATGATAACTACATCCTGGTATACGCTATTGAAAATCAATTATAATGAGGTTGCATTTTCTTCATTCAAGGTTTTCTTCCCCTATAGAAATGATTTCACCAGGAAAAATGGTCATTTACTCCATTGCCTGTCTGTTGCTCTTTGGTAACTGTCAATTGCGGTCCCCTCAGGCAGCTGATGAATCAGGAAATGATGAATCAATTGTTGGCCTCCCCGAAGATTTTATAGAATTTTACGATCGATTCCACCGGGATTCACTGTATCAAATGGATCATATCGTATTTCCCCTGGAAGGAAAAGGTGATTCTGATGAGAACGGATTAGAAGCACTATGGTATAAGGAAGAGTGGCAGCTACATCGTCATTTTTCGGAAGAAGAAAGTTTTTTTGAGAAAGAATATGCTGTTTTGCCCTCTATGATCATCGAGGTTATTTCTGATCCATCGAAGACTTATTCCATTGAAAGAAGATGGGCTAAATTAGTGGATGGCTGGAATTTGATCTATTACCGATCATTAAATGATTGATGGATTAACGTTAATAAAGGATAAGAAAATAGATAGTATTTAAACTAAAATTTCATAAGTACTACTTTTTCAACAGAATATGTGAATAAAATCCGTTAAAAAATTTTGAAACCTTGGAGAAATTTTAGGATTTTATGAACGGTTTTCATTTTTTGGTAAGAAAAAATGAAAAATTCCTTTGAAAAAGTGCCCTTTCTTTTGGTTCGTTTTCTTTGGGCAAGCAAAGAAAATGAACAAACATTCAATGGTAACGATTAAATTTCAATTTAAAATTTTATTATATAAAATTTAAGCATTATTCACGCTAGATTGAAAAATCCAATGAAATCTTCGAATGAATTCAAATTTGATTTCTGACCATTTCGGCATCTGCCATTCCTGGAGGGATACCAAAAGCTTCTATCAATCCGGTCACTTCAGGACGTAATTCCGCACACAACTTTGTAATCATTCTTCGGATGGCTTTGGTTTTACTTCCTTCCATGTATCCGGTTTCCAGATACCATCCTTTTTCCTTTTCTATCACGGAAAGCGCATAAACACTTAATAATTTTTTCAAAACCGGTTGCAGTGATGCGTCAGAGCGTTGAGTAAATGCAATAAAATCTTTGAGAATCAACGCTTCAGTATAGGCATAAGCAGCTTCAATCATATGCATCTGACACTTGAGAAATGCATCATGGGGGTGTAATCTTTTTCTCAGATAATCACGCATCCGCGAAGAAAGACTAAACAGTAGTTTGTTCTCCCTGTACTCAAAAGCATGTTCATAAAATTCGATGTTGAGTAAGTGCTCTGTGGATGTCAGTCTGGAATAAAATGGATTGAGTTCAGCCAGGGTATTGGATAGGCGCTTACCCAGGTAACGCATCACCGCTTTAAATCCGGCATGGTGAAAATCTTCTTTAAATTCTGTCAGTAAACTTCTAGCTACCAATTGTAGCAACACGGTATTGTCTCCTTCAAAAGTTGTAAAAATATCCGAATCGGCTTTAAGTTGAGGTATGAGATTCTCCTGCAGATATCCCTTGCCTCCACAAGCTTCCCGGCATTCCTGAATGGTCTCTGTACAATGCCATGATGCAATAGCTTTCAATGCAGCGGCCTGGGTTTCCACATCTCTTTGGTCTTTTTCTTCATCTACATAATCCCCTGTCAGTCTGGTTAAAGAAGTGTGTAAAGCAATCGTTCTAGCCAAAAGGGGTATTAATCTTCTGTGATGGGTTGGATAATCCATTACCAACATTTCATTGCCCTCCCTGTCTTCAAATTGTTTTCTTTGTAACCCATATTTTATTGATATATGAAGACCCACTTTTGCAACACTCAGACCGGCTAATCCTACAGAGATGCGGCCTCCTACCAAGGCTCCCAACATGGTAAAAAACCTTTTATTTGGGTTTTCAATTTTGCTGAAATACTTTCCTGATTCATCGATGTCGCCATAAGCATTCAAAAGATTTTTCAAGGGTATTTTTACCTGATCAAACCATATTTTACCATTGTCCACCCCATTCAAGCCCATTTTGTACCCATTGTCTTCAATACGCACTCCTTTACACAATTCATTATGATTGTTTCGGATTTGAACAAGGAAAGCATGTACTCCATGGTTTTTACCTTCCACTATTAATTGAGCAAAAACCACCGCCATTGTTGCATGCAATGCATTGCCAATATATTCCTTGCAGGCGTCTTCTACGGGAGTGTGAATGATCCAGTGTCCTGATGCAAAATCCAAAGTAGCGGTGGTTCTTAGTCCTCTGACATTGGAACCATGCCCGGTTTCTGTCATGGCAAAACATCCCAATAAATCCCCTTTGGACAGAGGCTCTAAATATAGCTTATGGTGATAAGGTGAGCCCAATAAATATAAAGCACCGCCAAACAAACCAAATTGAACTCCAAATTTTACGGTAAGGCTCAAATCACCATAAGCCAACATTTCAAATACTGCGATATGGTCACCCCTTTTATTCATCCCTCCATATTGTTCTGGAAAAGCATAGGATCCAAGACCTTGATTTGCCAATGCTTTTAGCCGGGATAAAACTTTCAGGCGGTATTTGTCGGTGTCCGGCTCAATGATTCTTGCAAAATATGGATCCTGTAAGAGCGTCCTCATCCTCTCTTTTGTATCTATATACTTTCCATCCAATTCCTTCCTGAGGGATTCAATGTTAAATGAAGGCATTTCTGCAACATGGACACCCCCTGGAACGTTTGCCATCAATAATCTGGCAGAAACCGGATTATTCAGGCCCAGCGCTTCTTCCATTTCACGAATGGCTGAAAGCACTTCAACTTCTAGCTTCGGAAATTCAGATTCTTTTGTTGTAGCTTTTAAAATCTGATAGCATATGTTAGAAATGGAAGACCTCTGTTCTTCTGGGATATCTGATGCAAAGTGCCGGATGGCTGTAGCCCATTCTTTGAATATTTCATCGGAAGGCGGATTTCGCGGATCAGTCCATTGAATCAGATATTTCTTGTCCTCCCGGGTCAAAAAAGGAAGACTTTCGATTTTTCGGTGAATCAATTTGATTTCGGAAGGGGATAGGACACTGTCTGCCCAACCAATGTAAAACATCGGAAGGAGGCTTAAAACCCCCGGACTTAAATTGGTATCAAATAAATGTTTCATACAAAAAATGATTGCAGGTCATTCCCGAGTTTTTACACTTCTCCTGCTATGTTCAAGCACCTGTTCCCAAACTCTGAAAATATTTCCACTGCATATTTTTTCGATGTCCTCTTCTGTATAGCCCCTCTTCAAAAGAACATATATCAAATTAGGATAATCAGCAACATCTTTCAGACCTGTAGGTAGGGAATCTCCAACGCCATCAAAATCAGAACCTAATCCTATATGATTAATTCCTACCAGATTTCTGACATGGTCTATATGATCTGCCACTTTTTCAACATCAGAATAAAGGTTGGGGTTTTCCTTCTGGAAAGCAGCTATCACCGGTTTTGCTTCTTCACTCCTCCATGAAAGCTCTTTTTCGTTTAAAATTTCCATTAATTCAGCGCGCTTTTCATCTCTGTATCGCTGTACCTCGCCATCCAGAAATGAAGAGCCAAAATTTATCATGATCACTCCGCCATTTTTTGCCAGAGCGATAATCATATCATCATCCATATTTCTTTCAAATCCGGGAGTAAACTTACGGGCTGAGCTGTGGGATGCAATAACGGGTACAGCAACCTGATCGATTACCTGATAAAATGTTTGATCCGATACATGAGAAATGTCGATCATTATTCCCGACTGCTGCATTTTTTGAATGACTTCATAACCAAAAGGACTCAATCCGCCCCAGGTTCTGGTAGTATCATATGAGGAATCACAGATTTTATTGTCTTTAGAGTGCGTAAGTGTAATATAGCTGATCCCTCTCTCCCGAAAATATGGAATCAAAGCCAGATCATCTTCTACAGGTGCGCCATTTTCCATTCCCATCGGGAGGGCAATCTTTCCATGCGCTTTAATTCTTTTAACATCTTCAGGCGTTTTTGCAATTTCAAAATACTTATCATTTTCTCTGGCAATGTATTCCACCATATCAATTAATGAATCCGCCAGCGCTTTGGCACGACCGTCTTCCTGATAGGTAGCAGGTATGTAAATTGACATGAACGGAGCATCCAGACCGCCTGCCCTTGATCTTTTGAAGTCAAAATCTCCTGTTTCACTTTCTATAGGTATCCCAATATAATCCCTTTCGAGTCTGAAGTTTTGTACTTTAAGGCGGTAAGGAAGATCCACATGACCATCCACTATTATAAACTTTTGTGCCAGTTCATGTGCTTTTTTCAATAAAGGGTCTGTTTCCATTGTGGTTATTTTTTTACTTCCCGTACAAGAAAGTGCGGTTAAATATATTCCTGTAAGAATGATCAATCTATTCATTGCGTTGCTGTTTGGTTAAGGATAAATAGTTTAAGCTTTCTGAAAATTTTTTATCTAATTCACTTTGTCCACAAATTTAATGGTGATGTACAATGAATTCTGTTTCTTTTTCTAAAATGGTGGAAACGAGGAGCAATTGTCTTTTATCATTCCATTCGAAATGAACCTCTGCATTGCCTGATACTCTTGCAGGCTTACTCTCCAACCCTCTGATTTCAAAAAGCAGGTGGCGCCTGTCCGAGGAGCCCTGAAACCCTTCCCCTGTAACATTTACAGAAAAATGAATTGCGTTTTCTTCATGCTTGTTAGCGATTTCAATTATTTGATAATGCCCTCGTTCATAAGCCCATGGAGTAAATCCATCATCCATATAAATCAATGCTTCAGAATCCTGATCACTGTAATAATACCGTATGATAAATGAATCGGTTTGATATTGCGAAGTATTGCCATTAAACAGAGCCATAGGAATCAAGCTCCCTTCCCGGGCATACACCGGAATATACTCCAGAGTGATATCCTTACTATAGGTTTTACCTCCTTCGATCGGTTCGCCAGTATAAAAATCATACCACTTGCCTTCAGGAAAAGAGATTTTCATTTGTATTAATCCTTTTTCAAGTACGGGAACTACCAGGAGAGCGGGCCCCCAGAAATAAGCGCCAGGAATACTGTCAATGGTATTGCGTCCGGTATCCAAGACCGGCCTCGCTAAGGGCTGACCTATTGTACTGTTTTGCCAAATCATGGTATATAGATAGGGCATAAGCTGGTATCTCAATTTAATCGAATTTTTGACCCGTTCCCTTACTTGTTTACTCCAGAATGCGGGCTCTGAAGGCAAAATTTCATCTCCATGCGGTCTGAATACAGGTGTAAAGGCTGCATATTGAAGCCATCTTATATACAATTCTTCATCGATTTCTGAAGTAAAAGTAAAACCTCCGGCATCAGAATGCATCATACCCAGACCTGAAAAAGCAGCGCTTAACATCATACCCGGCTGGGCTTTCAATCCGTTCCAGTCCCTGGCTACATCACCGGTCCAGGGTATGATTCCAAATCGTTGTGTGCCGGCATACCCTGATCTCGTCAGCAAAAAAAATCGTTCATCAGGAAAATCTCGTTGGTGTCCTTCATACATCATGCGACTCCACACATGACCATAAAGCCCATGGACATGTGGCGCCTGACCATTTTGATGCACCATAGCATCAGGATGCTTTTCAGGTTCTCCCAGGTCTACCCACCAACCGGCAATTCCATCCTGCTTTAAACGATTGTATTGATTCCACATCCAGAGAGCGGCTTCCGGATGAAAAATATCCAACAATCCCGCCGGGCCAAAATAGAAATCATCAATAATAAAAGCATTTCCAGTTGTATCCTTGGTCAAAAATCCCACCTTAGCCAGTGAATCAAAAAAATAAGATTTTTTTGTAAAAAATGGCTCTGTTACTAATACCGTATGAATATTCTTGTCCCTCCATTTTTTGATCATTTCTGTGGGTTCCGGCCAATGTGCAGTATCCCAGTATAGCTGACCCATTTTACCGTCTTCCAACTCGGGCCCGAACCAATAAAGATCCAGAATAACCGCATCTACCGGAAATCCTGCCGATAGACTTTTTTCTACAGCAGTTTCTGCTTCGATTCTGCTCCTGTAACCAAACCTGGATTGGAGATTTCCTAATGCCCATAAAGGGGGCATGGGTTGTCTTCCGGTAAGCTCCGTATACTGGACGATCATAGATTCCATATCATCCCCATTAATATAGTAAAAAGAGGTATTGCTTCCGGAACTGCTATATACAATTTGGTTTGCTTCTGATACTCCGACATCAAACCATGCTCTGGATGGGCTGTCAATCAATAGCATATAATTTTTTGATGAAGTATAATGGGGAAGACCGTAGTTAAGATTCTCTGTTCCCCACCCATAGCCGTAATGGGGCATATTGTAGTACAGAAATTTATTACCTTTTCTGTTCATAGGAACTGCTCTGGCTCCCAATCCATAAATCTCTTCATCAGTACCCAGACCCATTATTAATTGGACAGAATCTTGCCCAAAGACATGCCAGGGTTCTATTTCGCATTTGACTTGTCCATCCCGATTGCTGAAAGCTATAGAAAAAGGCACCTTATTTATCCGAACTTCCACATCGGATGTAGCCAAAATCAAATAATCCGGATGACTTTGATATATGATGTTCACCGGCGAATTTAGAACCGGAGCATAAATACTATCTCCGGTTGTATATGGATCACTGTATTGCACCCTGATAATATGATCAGACAAGGCTGTAAACCGGTATATGCCCCCATTGTATTGATAAGTCAGCACCTTGCCATCAAAAGAAATGGGTTGGTCTTTCCACCTGCAAGAAGAAATGGTGAAAATCAAAAGAAAAGCAATGAAACCCAATATCCATTGCTGAGTGTAGAAATTCGATAGGATTCGATCCATAGTCAATAGGTAAAGCAGTTTAATCAATACCCGGCTGCTTTATTTCAAAGCCTTCCTCTTCCTTGGCTTTTTTCACTAGTTCTCTGACATCCGCCAGAAGTTTTTTCGCATCGTAAATGATGCCATCTTTGATGGTATATTTTACACCACCTACTCTTTTTACTTCATTGTCTTCAGTCAGTTTTATAGCGCCGGTTCCATATAATACTTTGAGATTGGCTAAAGGATTTTCCTCTACTATAACAAAATCTGCCAGCTTTTCTGGTTCAACGGTGCCGATCAAATCATCCATTCCCAGTGCTTCTGCTCCTTTCAAAGTGGCAGACATGATAATTTCCAGGGGATGGAAGCCGGCTTCACGAAGTAATTCCATTTCCCGGATATAGGCAAAACCATACAATTGATATATGAATCCCGAATCGGAACCCACAGTCACTCTGCCTCCTTTATTTTTGTATTCATTGACAAACTGCATCCATTTACTATAGTTTTTTTTCCAGGCAACCTCTTCTTCAGTCCCCCAGTAATGCCAATACGACCCGTGGGATATTCTGGAGGGAGCATAAAAGCGCCATAAGGAAGGGAGTGTATATTCTTCATGCCATTCGAGTCTCCTGGTGCGGTGCAGATCCCGGCTGGCCTCGTAAATATTGAATGTCGGGTCAATGGTAAAATCAAGGTTTAGCAATTGTTGCATGACTTCATTCCACTTTTTGCTTCCCGGGTCAGCAGCCTGTTCCCATAATTTACCGGCATTGGCAAAGCGGTGTTGTTCATTCTGGTAATTATAATCAGCAGGATAATCCTGGACGGTGCGGTCGTCAAATAATGCTTCGGGCAAACCATACCAGTGTTCCATGGTCGTCAGTCCTGCTTTCGCAGAATTCAAAACATTCCAGCGAGCGACATCCATTTGGGCATGATGACAGGCCGATCGCAATCCCAATGCTTTATTTTCAACAAGTGCTGCTTCCATGATCTTTGGGGGGGCTCCAAAAAATTTAATTCCATCTGCTCCTTTCTCCTTGTTTTTCCTCACCCAATCACGAGCCATATCCGGTGTGGATATAGGTTCGGAGGAACCCATACCAAATGCTGTATATGCCAAAATGCGCGGAGCCGTTATTGTATTCATCGCACTTTTCTTCTTTTGATCCAATACCCAATCCAGACCATTGCCGCAGGACGGATCCCTGATGGTGGTGATGCCATGTCCCATCCACAATTTGAAAACATATTCAGCGTCCGCACCCTGCCCACCCCCTCCAATATGGCCATGCATATCGACAAAGCCAGGCAATATATACATTCCGGAAGCGTCCAGCTCTTTGCCACCTTCTTTCAATGCTGGTCTTCTTCGTTCATTAATATCCACACCGGGATAACCCACCACTCTAACCTGTTTAATAATATTGTTTTCCACTTCAATATCTACGGGCCCAATGGGCGGAGCTCCGTTTCCATTGATGAGTGTTGCACCTCTGATGATCAGTTGAGGGAAAGGACCTTCTCCTTCCATGATTTCCGGGGCTTTTTTTACCTGGCTAATCAGAAGGTTAGTCCACAAACAGCAAGCGATGATAAGAACAAAGTGTTTTTTCATTTGAATTTTTGACGATTTTATAAAAACCCGTGTTCAAATAACGGGCAATTTTTAAATGAATATAAAGTAAATGAATTTCATTGAATTTACTTTATAAAAATATTCGTCCTGAATTAAATGGGTATAAAGTCTACACAAATGGTGTATTCGCAAAGCGCAACAATAAACTCTAAATATTAAGTTGTGCATTTAAAATTAAAATCATCAACATTCAATTTCATTGACCGCAACTGCTAATCCTCCTTCAGAAGTTTCTTTGTATTTTCTGTGCATATCCTGAGCGGTAGTCCACATGGTTTTTACTACTTTATCAAATGGAACCCGGATGTCTTCAGGGTCTCTTTCCAAAGCGATATGCGCTGCATTGATCGCCTTTATGGCTCCCATGGAATTTCTTTCAATACATGGAATTTGAACCAATCCATTGATTGGATCACAAGTCATTCCCAGGTGATGTTCCATGGCAATTTCAGCAGCAATCAAACACTGTGATGGCGTGCCTCCTTTAACATGGCATAACGCAGCAGCAGCCATGGCTGATGAAACACCAATTTCGGCTTGACAACCTCCCATAGCAGCAGAGATGGTAGATCCCTTTTTAAAAATGCAACCAATCTCAGAGGCTACACATAAAAACTCAATAATTTCTTTATTCCCGGCTTTATTATTATAAAAACAAATATAAGCTAAAAGCACTGCCGGGATAACGCCAGCACTTCCATTGGTTGGGGCAGTTACTACTCGACCCATGGCAGCATTCTCCTCATTTACAGCAATGGCAAAAGCGCTTAGCCATTTGAAAATAGAATGTATACCAGCTTCTTCCTGTTTGAGTGCTTCCACCCAGGCATAGACATCTGTATAATAGGCAGGTTTCATCACACTTTTGATGAGTCGGGGTGCTCTTCGTTTAACTTCTAATCCTCCGGGAAGAATTCCTTCGGTATGACAACCTCTGTACACACTGTGAAGCATGGTGTCCCATATATCTAACAAAAACCGTTCGATCTCCACTTTGGAATGATATACAGTTTCATTAGCCATTACCACATCTGCAATGTTCAAATGATGCTCATGGCAATAGGCAAGTAAATCGGTTCCTTTTACAATAGGAAAAGGGTGCTTTGTCTTTGGATCATTGGTGCTTCTATCATTCTCTCCTTTACTGATAAAACCACCCCCAATAGAATAGTAAATGTCTTCCTTTTCCTTACCCGAATTGGATCTAGCAATGAAAGACATGGCATTGGCATGGTAATCCAGAAATTCAGTAGTAAACACCAGGTCCTTATCAATGTCAAAGGATATCTTCCATTTTCCATCAAGAAAAAGTGTTTTATGGTTCAATACCTGATTCCATACTTCGTCTATTTTTTGATGCTCTACAACTGCAGGATCAAGACCACTTAACCCCATAATTACAGCTTTATCTGTAGCGTGGCCTTTACCGGTTAGAGAAAGAGAACCGAATAGTTGCACTGTTACCGAATTGAACTCCTCAGGGTTTTCCAACTCACTTAACCAATGCATTGCAGCTTTCCATGGGCCCAAGGTGTGTGAACTGGATGGCCCAACACCAATTTTAAACATATCTGTAACACTTAAATAATCATTGGCTTTCATGGTTGTACAATTCAGGGTATGTTTTGCAAAAGTAGATCATTTGATTAGAAGATGTATCAATGAAAAAAGTTAAAATAAAAAGCGAAGTGAAAGGAAATCCACTTCGCCATTGTCATGATTATTTAAACAAAAATATTAATGCCTGATTTTACATAAACACCGTAAATATAGAATAATAACAATGAATCAGTATACTATAAATCCTCTTTTTATTAAAAATGAAAGAATTATTCGGAATAGAGTGATTAGTGTTTTCCAAAACTTTTCTCTATCACTATATTTGTGATTCATTATGAAAAAGCAAAGCAACCAAAATGATTTCTTTTTTGAAATTATCAATGAGAATATAGCAATAAAGCAAGCTATGGCTCAAGATCCACAGCTTTTTGTATTTCTCCACAAAGTGATAGATGAATGTATTAATGTTTTCCGAAAGGGTGGAAAAGTAATATGGTGTGGAAATGGTGGAAGCGCTGCCGATGCCCAGCATTTGGCTGCTGAACTTTCTGGCAAGTTCTACCTCATACGAAGGGCTTTGCATTCCATAGCTTTACATACCAATTCTTCCTTTCTCACTGCGGTTTCCAATGATTTTGGATTTGAGCATGCTTATGCCAGGAATTTGGAAGCGATGGGAAGGGAGGGTGATGTTTTGATTTGTTTAAGTACTTCCGGCAACTCTTTGAATATATTAAATGCAGCAAAAACGGCTCAAAAGATGAAGCTCTTGGTTTTTGGTCTGACAGGGTTGCATGGAGAATCAATGCGTGAAGTTTGTCATCATACCTATTTCATTCCATCCATGAATGTAGCCAGAATTCAGGAAGGTCATATGCTCATAGGACATATCATCTGTCAGAAAATTGAAAAGTTGCTATTTGAATAGTAGTGTTATTAAGTCTTAAGGTCTGCAGGGCTATTTTGTGCTTAGGTGTACTTTGTTTAGGTGGCAGTAGCCAAAGTGCAGAGAATGTGGAGGCGTTGATGCGTTAATAAAAAAAACTACACTCCGGCATTGTCTATAAGTTTCTGCTGCTCATATAAGCCGGCATAAAACCCTTTGTTTTTAATCAATTGGTCGTGAGTGCCTGTTTCAATTAACCTTCCATCATCAATGACAATAATTTTATCAAACTCAATCAGGCTATAAATCCTGTGCGTAATAATGATGGCCGTTTTATTGTGAAGGACATTATCAAGATAAGACAATATTTTTTGTTCTGTTTTTGTATCCACTGCTGACAATGCATCATCCATTATAATGATATCAGGGTTTTTAATGAATGCTCTCGCCATCGAAATTCTTTGCTTTTGCCCTCCTGACAAAGTCACCCCCCTTTCTCCGATTTTGGTTTCATATTGCATAGGCAAACCCTGAATGTCATCATGTACTGAAGCAAAGCCGGCATACTCCATGACCTCATCGGGCAATGCATTTTGATTTCCAAACCGGATATTCTGACTCACCGTATCAGAAAATAAAAATACATCCTGTGGAATATAGCCGGTTCTGCTACGAATCCATTCTATATTATGTTTTTTAATTGGAATGTCATCAATGAGGATAACTCCTTCTTCAATATCGTATAGCCTGAGCAATAAATCAGCAATGGTAGATTTTCCCGATCCGGTTCTGCCTACAATAGCAATTTTTTGTCCTGGCATAATGGTAAAGCTTACCTGATTCAATGCCTTAATTCCATTGTCTTTGAATGTAAATGAAACATTTTTAAACTCAATTTTACCCTCGATGGGGTATTCATCTTGGTTTTCATTGACAATGGAGGGTTGTTGGTTCATCAATTCGTTGATTCGACCCTGAGAAACTTCTGCCTGCTGCATCAGAGAAGCAATCCAGCCAATTGAAGTTACCGGCCAAGTAAGCATATTTACGTAAATTACAAATTCAGCAATATTTCCCGCGGTTGCTTTGCCTTCCGCTACTTGCAGCCCTCCTATGTAAATGGTAAGCAAAGTACTTATACTGATCAAAAGGATCATTAAAGGATAAAAATATGCATTGACTTTTGCCAACGACATGGATTGATCCATGTATCTGACATTTTCACTCTCAAAATAATCCCCGAATTGTTTTTCCTTGACGTATGACTTTACCACCCTGATGCCTGCATAAACTTCCTGTGCAATACTATTTAAAACAGACAATTGCTTTTGGATAATATTGCTATGACGGTTGATTTGATTACTCACAAAGTATATAGACAAACTAAGAAACGGTAAAGGAAGCAGCGTATATAAGGCCAATGTGGCATTTACCTGAAACATTGCAGTAATTGTCATCACAAACAAGGTAAACAAATTGATTCCGTATAAAATACTTGGCCCGAGATACATTCTAACCTTGTTAACATCCTCAGAAATTCTTGCCATTAAATCCCCTGTCTTATGCCTTTTATAAAATGAAAGATCCATTTTTTCCAGATGTTCAAATACATCGTTCCTCAGATCATATTCCACCAATCTGGACATGACAATGATTGTCTGTCGCATAGCATACATAAATATTCCCTTTAATATCATAAATCCGATCACTGTAAGAGCAAAGTAGAAAAGAGTCTGATTTAAAGCAGATGGCTCTGTAACCCCGGATTGAATGGTTTCCTTGAAGATTACAATCTGTTCTTCAACATAATCCAATGCTTTCCTGATCTGCTGAGGGATAAGAACTCCAAAATAATTAGAAGCAGCAACAAATACAAAACCCAGGATCAAATGCCACTTGTATCGCAAAAGATACCGGTTCAGATAGAGTAAATTTTTCAATGGCGAATAGAATAAAAGATTAAGTTTTTAAAACAGAAAATTGAATGATTTTGTTGCCTGCGAATTAGAATCCATTCCTCTCATATATAAACGTACCATACCTTAATGATTTGATTATTTTTGTCTAGTTTTTCATGAGTGAACTGATTGAGTCGATGATCCTTAAGGTATGGGTTTGTATATTAATTTTTCTGCTATTGAGCTTGAAAATTCAAGCGCAGATAGAGTCGGATGAAAAGCCTTTGATTGACATCACCGAAGGATTTACTTTTGAGAAAGATGAACAATTCAAACTCAATTTGCGATTTAGAATGCAGAACAGGTTTGGTCATCAAAGTACTCATGGCAATCCTTTAAGCATTGAACATTTTGAAGCGAGAGTCAGGCGGATGAGGCTGAGAATGGACGGTTATCTGATCAACAAAAATTTACAATACTATATACAACTCTCCTTTTCACGAGCGGATCAGAATCTGGAAACCGGAGTGATTGCCCAAACTGTCAGGGACGCCATTTTGTATTATCAGCCCGCAACATGGGTATATTTTGGATTTGGCCAAAGTAAACTTCCTGGCAACAGACAAAGAGTAACTTCATCCGGTAATCTTCAATTTGCAGACAGGTCAATTGCCAACCTTCAATATAATATTGACCGGGATTTTGGATTTTTCAGTTATTTCAATATACCGGTTAAAGGAACAGTTTGGAATATTAAAACTGCCATTACGGGCGGTGAAGGCAGAAATGCCAATAATGTGAATAATGGCCTGGCATATACTGGAAGGATTGAGTGGCTTCCCTTTGGTGAATTTGAACCGAATACAGATTATCTGGAGGGCGATTACACATTTACGCTTAAACCTAAATTATCTCTGGCTGTCACTTATTCATTCAATCACAAAGCCGTTTTATCCGGAGGGCAGATAGGAAACCCACTTCCAGAACCTCAAAATTTATATAATTTTATTTCAGATGCAGTTTTTAAATACAAAGGCTTTTACTTGCTGGCTGAATATTTCAATAAGAGAGCAGATTACATCACTTATCAGGATCCGGAAAACGGATTGCTCAAATTGGTGCCTGCAGGTACTGGGTATAATTCACAGGTTAGTTTCTGTTTTCAAAATCTGTATGAACCCGCTTTACGATTTGCTAAAGTGATTCCGGATGAAGTGTCATTAATGGAAGTCCTGCCTACTTCAGAAATCTGGATGGGGTGTACAAAATATCTTAATGGTCATAGGGTAAAAGTTCAATTTAACCTCATTTACACATGGAAGGATCAGCATTGGAAACCTGATGAAACCGGAAATAATTATTGGGGTACATTTTTCCAGGTGGAATTTGGTATATGACATAAAATGTCTGCCTTTTTATCATTTTTCAATTTATTTTCAGTATTCAACGCATGGCAATATTCTGCAACAATTCAGGTTTCAGGTGTTAACTTTATATTTATTCAGAAAATTCTACCTTTGCAGCGCTAAAAAATAAATAGAACATAATGTCAGAAAAAAGAACGATTCTATCCTGTATCCAACCTACTGGTGAAATGCATTTAGGCAATTATTTTGGAGCAGTGCAGAATTGGGTAGCCTTACAGGAAAATTATAAATGTTATTATGGTATTGTAGATTATCATGCAATGACCATGCCCTATGACACTAAAAAATTAAGAACATTTACATGGGATCTGGTGATAGATCTTTTGGCTGTAGGTATTCAACCGGAAAATCTATTCATTCAGTCACTCGTACCCGAACATGTTGAATTGGCATGGATTTTCAATTGCTTCTGTAGTTATGGTCAGCTTACTCGTATGACACAATTCAAAGACAAATCATTGCAGGTACAGGAGAAATCCAAAGATGAATTTATTTCAGCGGGATTGCTTAACTACCCTGTCCTTCAGGCCGCTGATATATTAATTTACAAAGCGCATTACGTACCTGTTGGAAAGGATCAGGAGCAGCACCTAGAGCTAACCCGTGATATAGCTATGCGTTTCAATTACCAGGTAGGAAAAGATTACTTTGTTCTTCCTGAATCTTTATATACTGATACACCAAAAATCCGGTCTACCGCAGATCCTTCAAGAAAAATGAGTAAATCAGCAGGAGAGAAACACTACATCAGTGTGTTTGCTGAAGAAAACAGAATTCGAAAGCAAATCAAATCGGCTGTTACAGATACCGGATTGACAGAATCGGGAAAAATGAGCGAAGGAGTAGAAAATCTATTTTTATTAATGAAAGCCTCTGGTAATATGGAAGGATTTCGATATTTTTCAGAGGCCTTCGAAAAAGGTACTCTCCAATATTCCGGTTTGAAAGAAGAGGTGGCCAATAGTCTGGTAAAAATGACATCCGCCTTCATTGAAAAAAGAGAGGAACTAAGATCAAATAAAAAACAAATTAAAGATCAGATCAAGTCTTCATCAGAAAAAATCAGACAAATAGCCAAACAAACCGTGAAAGAAACCAAAGAATTAGCCGGTCTTCTAAATATTGATTGAAAATAAAATTGCAACCATCCATGAAAATATTTTGTATTGGAAAAAATTATGCTGAACACGCTGCTGAGATGGGGGGATCCGTTCCTGATCAGCCTTTGATCTTTATGAAACCCTCAACTGCCCTCCTTTTGGAAAATAAAGCATTTTACTATCCTACTTTTACAAAAAATCTTCATTATGAGGGAGAAATCGTATTAAAAATCAAAAAGAACGGCAGACACATACAGCCCGAATTCGCTTCAGATTATTACGACTATATAGGTTTTGGGTTTGATCTGACGGCAAGAGACCTGCAAGATGAATGTAAAAAGAAAGGTCATCCCTGGGAAATCGCCAAAGCGTTTGACCATTCCGCACCATTGGGTAATTTTGTGTCCGTTCATGATTACGATATTCACAATATTTCTTTCACTACTCACCTGAACGGGGTTGTTGTACAAGAAGGTAATACTGCTGATCTTATTTTTGATTTTAATTACCTGGTATGTTATATTTCGCGATACTTTCAATTCCAAACCGGTGATTTAATCTTTACAGGTACGCCCGCTGGTGTAGGACCACTAAAGATAGGTGACGTACTGGAAGGTTTTATAGGTGATAAAAAAATGCTTTCATGCGAAATTAAATGAAAATTGACCTAAAACCTCTATCAAGAAATTTGAAAAATATATTGATCATACCATTTGGGTTACATCATTTTTCTACATTTGTCTGGCCTTAAAAAGTCAACCAAAAGAAATCAAAACCATGCCTTATTATTTCACATCAGAATCTGTATCCGAGGGGCATCCTGATAAAGTTGCAGATCAAATTTCAGATGCTCTCTTAGACCATTTTCTGGCTTTCGATCCGGATTCTAAAGTAGCATGTGAGACCTTAGTAACTACAGGGCAAGTAATATTGGCCGGAGAAGTACGGTCTAATACCTACCTGGATGTACAACAGATCACCCGGGATGTCATCAGGAATATTGGGTATACGCGATCAGAGTATATGTTTGAAGCAAACTCATGTGGTATACTATCAGCAATCCATGAACAATCCGGAGATATTCACCGGGGTGTTAACCAAAAAAATAAAGAAGAACAAGGGGCCGGTGACCAGGGAATGATGTTCGGTTATGCCACGAATGAAACGCCTAACTATATGCCGCTGGCATTGGATTTGGCACACAACATATTAAAAGAGCTGGCAACCATAAGGAAAGAGGGCAAAACTATGACCTATCTACGTCCTGATGCTAAATCGCAAGTTACCCTTAAATATGGAGACGACCATCAGATTTTGGCTATTGACTCCATCGTAGTGTCTACCCAACATGATGAATTTGAAACATCCTCCTCCGGTAATTATGAAGAAATAGCCCTTGCTGAAAGGAAGATGCAACATATTATTGAAGAAGATATCAAAAGCATTGTAATGCCCAGGATGAGTGCCCGGTATCCTAAATTCAGTAATCTCTTCAACGGTCCTATTAAATATTTTATCAACCCTACTGGTAAATTTGTGATCGGTGGGCCCCATGGTGACACCGGCCTGACAGGAAGAAAAATTATTGTGGATACTTATGGAGGCAAAGGTGCGCATGGCGGAGGCGCCTTTTCAGGTAAAGACCCCAGCAAAGTGGATCGTTCGGCTGCCTATGCCGTTCGTCATATAGCTAAAAATCTGGTAGCCGCCGGAGTATGTGACGAGGTACTGGTTCAGGTATCCTATGCCATTGGAATTGCAGAGCCTACCAATGTATATGTCAATACCTACGGCACCAACAGAACCAGATATTCTGATGCTACCATCGCTGCTAAGCTTTCAGGTATTTTTCCAATGCGACCTTACGATATCGAACAAAGACTAAAACTTAGAAATCCAATTTATACCGATTCAGCTGCTTATGGGCACATGGGCAGAACCTCTGAGATAAAGACCGTATCATTCACTGATGGCAGCCGTAATGTTAAAACCATGGAGGTTGAAACATTTACATGGGAAAAACTCGATTATGTAGAGGCTGTCAAAAAAGCTTTGCTTTAATTTTCTAAAAATAAGATTGAAACCGGATCAAGCAGTTAGCCAAATCATATATCAGGGTATTTAAATTTTAGTCATAAAACAAACCGATTCATAGAAGGATTCGATTTTTATTTTGTGCAATAGCGCTTTGTATTTCAAGCACGGATCCATTGTGTGTTCAAAGAAGACTTTATATTGCTAATACTCTCCGATCTTCTTTCTGATCCAAAAGAATCCGATGACACTCAAAACATTGAGTGAACCGATAGTTAACCACAGTGTATCAAATCCAAAACGATCCAATATCTGAGTTCCAAATAGGGGAGCCAAAATAAAGCTCACAGAAAACATCATAGTGTACAACCCCATATATTGACCCATGGAGCCCCTTTCTCCCCTGTTCAAAGCGATGGAATTAGCAAATGGAAAATTAAATATCTCTCCAAAACCGATCAAAAGGGAAAATCCTAAAAATAAAAAGAGCCAATGAGCCGGAATCAGTAGCACATAAAAACCAAAACCAATCATCAAGGCTCCTGTAATTACCCAAAACACCGGCTTCCATCTTCTCTCCATCGTATATACGATAGGCATTTCAAACAAAAATATAATCAACCCATTCAAAGTAAAGAATAATCCAATTTGGATCTCATTCATCTGAAGTACTCTTTCAAAATATAAAGGGACCGTGGACAAAATCTGGAAAAATGCAGTAAGATTGAATAAATTGATCAGTAAGAAAAGAATAAATACCCAATCACTGTATACACTCACCGGCTGGGTTTGTTGGTCTTTCTCTATGGCGTCGCCTCTGTCTTTTTCATCCAAAAAGGACAACAATACCAATCCTGCTATAATGCAGGTAATACCATCTACAATAAAGAGCCATGTATAACCAATGGTTCCTGCAATTAAGCCCCCTACTGCCGGACCAATACTGATACCTAAATTGATAGCCATTCTAAGCAAAGAGATGGCTCGTGTACGATTTACAGGTTTACTGTAAATAGCTACCGAGGAGAACATAGCAGGCCTGAGCATATCGGCAATCGTACTTACCAGGAAAATGGCGACAAGCAAACTATAAAATTCTTTGAACAACGCCAATGACACTAATCCAGCCCCACCAGTGAGTAAACTAAATGCCATCACCTTATAGGTACCCACTTTATCCGACAACCATCCCCCCAACCATGAACCACACACAGATCCTAATCCGAAAGCCCCTGTAAGCATTCCGGCCTGAACAACGGGAAAATGTAAAACCTGTGTTGCATATATGGTCAAAAATGGAATGACCATCATTCCACTTCTGTTGATCAGCATGACAATGGAAAGCATCCAAACCGGTTTGCTTAAGCCCCCAAATGACCGCTTGTAAAATGACCATATATTCAGCATTGTATTTTTATATTTTCAATCCTTATTTGAGCTAAAGACTATTTATTGTTATTTACATTTCTATCCGTAATCCAAAAAACCGACTAAATTAGATAAAATAAATCTGTATAAATCACAATGAATGAAATTCCACAAAAATCATTACATCGTATACTCATGTTTATGACGGGATATTATAGTATGCCTCAAAGCAAAGAATTATTAATTGAATTTAAGAAGCAGATTGAACTCCACTTATCCATACATATAATTTGAGAAAAAACACCTTTTAAAAACCTTGAATGTGGGGTCCTTTAATAAAACCCTGAAACATATTTTTTAATCCTATCTGTAATGTACGATGAAGAATTTATATTTGCTTGAATGTCTGTAAAGCGGTTTGATCCTTTTCTGATATATACTGTTCTTTATTAGTACTTTTAAGAGATTAACTCTATTGACTTTTTCAACCAAATTGTAAAAATGCAACACACTTCATTTCAAAAAAGGCATCTGGGAATTTCAGAACAGGAATTGTCAGATATGCTTCAAAAAATAGGGATAGAAAGTTTAGACCAATTAATCAAAGAAACCATTCCTGAAGACATTACACTAAAGGAGGATTTTGATTTACCGGTTGCTATGACAGAATATGATTATTTTCTGCATATTAAATCCCTCGCTCAAAAAAATAAACTATTTAAAAATTTTATTGGCCAGGGGTATTATGGAACGATTACCCCTTCCGTGATCTTGCGTAATGTATTTCAAAATCCCGGTTGGTACACACAATACACTCCCTATCAGGCAGAAATTGCTCAGGGAAGACTTGAAGCTTTGCTTAATTTTCAAACCATGGTTTCTGACCTAACCGGCTTACCCATTGCCAATGCCTCTTTGCTCGATGAAGGAACAGCCGCCGCGGAAGCTATGGCAATGTTTGAAGGAATAAGGAATAAAAAGAAGAAAGGTGAACCTTCCTATCGATTTTTTGTGGATAAACATGTCTTTACGCAAACCATTGATGTGATACACACACGTGCATTGCCATTGAATATTGAAGTCGTAGTTGGAGATTATCAATCATTTGACTTTAATGAAAGTTATTTTGGAGCACTGGTGCAGTACCCCAATGCACAAGGCTCCATTTCTGACTATCGCGATTTTATTAAAAGATGTAATGAAAATGAAATTCTGGTATGTGTATGTTCTGATTTGATGGCCCTTTCCCTGATTACTCCTCCTGGAGAATGGGGTGCAGATGCTGTAGTAGGCAATAGTCAGCGAATGGGTGTTCCTATGGGTTATGGGGGGCCTCATGCTGCCTTTTTTGCTACCAAAGAAGACTATAAAAGACTAATACCTGGCAGAATCATAGGGGTTTCTATAGACAGGCATGGTAACAGAGCATTACGCATGGCTTTGCAAACCCGGGAACAGCACATAAAAAGAGAAAAAGCAACCTCTAACATTTGTACTGCGCAGGCTTTACTTGCAGTCATGGCAGGCATGTACACTGTATATCACGGCCCTGAAGGGATCAAAGACATAGCGAATACTATTTACAACAAAACACTACAATTGGCTGCTGGGCTTGCTAAAAACAATATTCAGATTGGGAATGAGACATTTTTTGATACGCTCTTCATTCCTGGAAATCCTGATTTTATTGACCAAATCAGACAAGAGGCAGTAAAGAATGAAGCCAATTTCTTCTATACAGAAGAAGGCATCATGATCTCTTTAGATGAAACCACACGGGCAGAAGACCTTGAATTAATACTTAAAATTTTTTCCGGATACACTAATGTTTCTGAGCCAGTAACTGCTGAACAAAAAAAACATAAAAGTAAACAAGCTGCCATTCCTGATTATGCAAAGAGAATCAGCCCTTTTATGACGCATCCGGTATTTAACTCCTACCATACTGAAACAAAAATGATGCGCTATTTGAAAAGCCTGGAGAATAAGGATCTTTCACTGGTGCATTCAATGATATCATTGGGTTCGTGCACTATGAAGCTCAACGCAGCTACACAGCTGATTCCGGTAAGCTGGCCAGAATTTTCCGACTTGCATCCGTTTGCACCTCTTGATCAGACAGCAGGATATCAACAAATTTTCCGCAATCTCGAAGATTATTTATGTAAAATCACAGGGTTTACTGCATGTTCCCTACAGCCCAACAGCGGCGCCCAAGGAGAGTTTGCTGGTTTGATGACCATATTTGCTTACCATCGCAGCCGGAATGATTTTCAGAGAAATATTGCGCTGATTCCCTCCTCAGCCCACGGCACTAATCCAGCCAGTGCAGTAATGGCCGGCATGAAAGTGGTAGTAGTGCGATGCGATGATGATGGCAATATAGATGTTGATGACTTAAGACTGAAAGCTAAGCAATATAAAGAAAATCTTGCTGCATTGATGATTACATACCCCAGTACACATGGAGTGTTTGAAAGTGAGATTATTGAAATATGCAACATCACGCATCAAAATGGAGGGTTGGTTTATATGGATGGCGCCAATATGAATGCGCAAGTAGGTTTGACTAATCCCGGGATTATTGGCGCAGATGTTTGTCACTTAAATCTGCACAAAACTTTTGCCATACCCCATGGTGGTGGTGGTCCCGGAATGGGACCCATATGTGTAAATGAAAAACTCGCCCCTTTCCTGCCGGGACATAAGCTGGTTGATAACGGTGCACCCAGCAGCAATACAGCCATTTCAGCCGCTCCATGGAGCAGTGCAAGTATATTGCTGATTTCCTATGCCTACATACGTATGCTTGGTAAAAAAGGACTTACCAATGCAACCCGTATTGCCATCCTCAATGCCAATTATATGAAATCATTACTTGAAAATCATTATGATGTGCTATATACAGGCAAATCAGGAAGAGTGGCTCATGAAATGATTATTGATCTGAGACCTTATAAATCTTTACAAGTCTCGGCTGAGGATGTAGCAAAAAGGTTGATTGATTATGGCTTTCATGCTCCAACTTTATCTTTCCCTGTAGCAGGAACCATCATGATAGAGCCTACTGAAAGTGAAAGCAAAGATGAGTTGGATAGATTTTGCGATGCTTTGATTTCAATCAGAAATGAAATGGATGACATTGCTAAAGGCGTATCAGACAAAGATGATAACGTATTGGTTAATGCACCACACACTTTAGCTATACTTACAACCGACGAATGGACAAAACCATACTCCCGGCAACAAGCTGCTTACCCTCTGCCCTATCTGAATGCTTCAAAATTCTGGGCTTCGGTATCAAGAGTAGATAATGCATTTGGTGATAGGAATTTGGTTTGTACCTGTCCTCCTATTGAAAGTTATGAAGATCACCTTCAAGATTAAAAGTGCTTAACTCTAATTTTCAGGAAGGTTCTGCACCACAAGTGTTTGTAATGAAGCTTCTGAAGTAATCAGGTTTTCAAATTCCATGGTGATTTGTTCGGCATAATAGTGTACATGGGTTATGCTTACAGTTTTCACTATATCATCTCTGTTCATTACAAAATCATTTCTTGGGTCGCCAATGCTGCCGGATCTGTGCATTTTTTTAACAAAATCAGGACTTAGTTCATTAGTTTTAAGTAGATTTTGAAACAACCTCAGCCTCTTGTTATGGATTTCAGGAGAATAGAGGGTTGCTGAAGACCAAATATGAGGCTTTTGAGGGTGAAGATTCTTGATTTTAGTCGATGTACCATCCCATCTGAAATCTAATAGCAGTCCATCTTCAATAATTAATAAAGTAAAAGGTTCGATTCCTGTAAAGTCAAAATCCTGAATGAAAGAATTGGGATCAGGATGATTATATACTTCCTTTGCTACGAGACCTCTGCTGATTTTATATGGTGGCTTCCTGGCATGAGGGCCAAAAGCGCCATTCAGTACACATACCACGCGCGGTCTTGTTGAGGCGAAAATCCAGGAACCCCCTTTCATATCCTTTGGGTAAATAACCTCTTCAGTATTCCATTTTTCAACAGTAAGAGGTGTGTATGCCCGCAGAGGCGTTTCATCACGATTTGAACTTACTAAAAAACCTCCCTCAACGGGTATATAGGTTACGGTACACATGGCATATACTGTTTGGTTATTTAAGATTGATGCTCAAATAATGATTTTACAGGTCACCCAATTGTGGGCGGATGATGACTTCTTCCAAGGTAGCTGATTCACCTAAAGTGACAGCATTGAATATAACTTTGGCAATATCATCCGGTTGCATGAGCCGAGTTACAGGTTGATCCAATCCATCCCAGGATGCTGACCAGGTAGCGCCAGGTAAAATGGAAGTTACTTTGATCCCTTTATATTTCAACTCCTCTCTAAGGCACCTTGAGAATCCAAGCAGTGCAAACTTTGATATGGAATAAGACCCACCATTGGGATATGCGGTCACGCTGGCAATAGAGCACATATTCACAATATGACCCTTCTTTCTCAAAATCATCCCGAGCAATATGGCTCGTGTCAAATGATATACACTCAATAAATTCACATCCAGTGTCCTTTCCAACACACCGGATTCTTCTTCATGAATCTGGCCGGGAATAAATATGCCTGCATTATTGATCAATATATCTACATTTCCCAATGCGGTAGTTGCTTCTTCAGCATACTTTAAAAGCTCTTGTTTATTGCTTACATCCACCTGTTTGATATGTATGGTGATATTGGGATGTTTTTCAAGAATTTCGGTTTGTAATCGTTCCAGATCTTGCTGGTTTCTGCTACAAATGGACATGTGAATACCATTGGCTGCAAAAATATTAACCGTTGCACGTCCAATACCTTTGGTTCCTCCCGTAATGATTGCATTCATGTATTATTAAAATTGACTTTTATTCAATGTTTGAAAGAGTCAGGTCTGAATAGCAACAATCTATACATTGCATAAAACCCGGTTGAGTGATGTTTCCATAAATCATCTGAAAACATTGCTTTCGTCCATTAAATTATGATTAAACTTGCAAATTAAACTAATTTTGTCTGACTCTTGTTCCACCTTGACCATGGATAAAAACTAACCCATAGCATGATCAGAAATCTATTGATCCATTTTGGAAACTTTGTACTTTGGAAGAGACAGATGCTGTCGCGTCCGGAGAATTTCAATATGTACTATAAAGAAACGATCCGGCAGATGTATGATATTGGTATAGGGTCCCTGGCCGTTGTTTTTATGATTTCGATTTTTCTGGGGGCAGTGACCGCCGTTCAGTTTTCTTATCAAATGTCCGGTACTTTAGTTCCATCATATTACATTGGTTACATTGTACGAGATATGACCATCATTGAACTGGCTCCAACTTTTACATGCCTTGTACTTTCCGGTAAGGTGGGTTCCAATATGGCCGCAGAGATTGGCGGGATGAGACAAAAAGAACATATTGATGCAATGGAAATTATGGGTGTTAACACTGCTTCATATCTGGTCATGCCAAAGATCCTGGCAGCTCTTATAATGATCCCTACTCTGGTGTGTGTATCTGCTATGGTATCGATCATAGGTGCTTATCTGGCAAGTATACCTACCGGTTTATTCAGTAGTGCTGACTTTATTAAAGGATTACGGTCGTTTTTTATTACCCAAAATTTTAATTTACTTTTTGTTAAAGCCATCACTTTCTCATACATCCTGACAGCCGTAAGTTGTTATCAGGGTTATTTTGTAAAAGGCGGGTCTATCGAATTGGGAAAAGCAAGCACCAGGGCGGTTGTTAACAGCTATATTCTTATACTCCTGGCCGATTACATTATTGCTGTTGTAATGACATAATATTAATGCAAAACCGATGATCAAAGCAGAAAATATATTTAAATCTTTCGGTGACCTGGAGGTCTTGAAAGGGATCAATTTTGTGTTTGAAAAAGGAAAAACCAACCTGATCATCGGAAGATCCGGAGCCGGAAAGACCGTACTTCTAAAAATTCTCGTTGGCTTGTATCCTCCAACCAGTGGAAAGGTATGGTATGACGATGTTAATTTGTTTGAATTATCAAAATCAAAATTGCGTGACATTCGAATGAAAGTGGGGATGTTATTCCAGGGCAATGCTTTATTCGACTCGATGACCATCGAAGAAAATATCCGGTTCCCCATGGACATGTTTACCCATTTGACATTGGGTGAGAAACGCAAAAGAGTAGATCAGTGCCTGGAAAGAGTCGAATTGTCTGGAATCAACAACAAATTTCCATCAGAAATCAGTGGAGGAATGCAGAAAAGGGTAGGAATTGCACGAGCCATCGTTCTCAACCCTGAATATTTATTCTGCGATGAACCCAACTCAGGGCTGGATCCAAAAACAGCAATAACGATTGACGCTTTAATTACGAGCATCACAAAAGAATTTGGAATGACAACCATCATTAACACGCACGACATGAATTCAGTAATGGAAATTGGAGAAAAGATTTGTTTTTTGGATAATGGATTTTTGGCCTGGGAAGGCAAAAGTGAATGGGTAATGAATAGTGATAACAAAACACTTGAAAATTTTATTTTCGCCAGTCCATTTCTAAAAAGACTGAAAGCTTCCGCAACAAAAAGTGAGGTAGATTAAAAATAAAAATTACCAAAGTCGATTCAAACCCTTTGGTGGATAATATCATTCTATATAATATATAGGACTTAATTTCATCAGGTCAGGAGTAGAATGATAATGTGATAAGAAATCACTAAAACTTCTATCAAAGGATAAAGAGATGTCCTGTTTAAAATATTTAAACTTTTACAATATGGATATTTCAAATCAAAATGATGAGCAATATAGTTCAGTTGAGTTAAAACATTTGTCCATTGAGGATTACGACCAGCTAAAAAATGTGATGATTGAATCGTATAGCTCAATGCCGGGCACATACTGGGGAAAAAGGGCGGTAAAAAAGTTGATTGAAATTTTTCCGGAAGGACAAATTGCCGTGTTTATCAATAAAGAATTGGCGGGATGTGCTCTGTCTATAATTGTAGATAAAAAAATGGTTGACCATGCTCACACCTATAAGACCATAATTGGTGATTACACCTTTTCTACTCATAAGAAAAATGGGGATGTACTCTACGGAATTGATGTTTTTATAGTTCCTCGCTTCAGGGGATTGCGATTAGGAAGAAGAATGTACGACTACAGAAAAGAACTCTGTGAAAAACTCAATTTAAGAGGTATTGCTTTCGGCGGGAGGATGCCCAATTATCATCTATATCAGGACAAACTTTCTCCTAAAGAATATATCGATAAAGTCAAGTTGAAAGAAATATACGATCCTATACTGACTTTTCAATTATCGAATGACTTTCATGTTGTTCGTATTTTGAATAATTATCTGGAAGGGGACAATGCCTCTTTGGAGAATGCCGTCTTATTTGAATGGGACAATATCTACTATGAGTCACCTAAAACCATACAAAATACTCTTAAGTCTGTAGTTCGATTGGGATTGGTTCAATGGCAAATGAGGAATTATAAAAATCTGGAAGAGTTGCTGCTTCAGGCTGAATTTTTTCTGGATGCAGTTTCTTCATATCGCTGCGACTTTGCACTATTTCCAGAATTTTTCAATGCCCCCTTAATGGCAGATCACAACCACCTTACTGCAGCTGAAGCCATCCGTGAACTCGCGAAGTATACGTATAAATTAAGGGATGAATTTTCAGCTTTTGCCATTTCCTACAATATCAATATCATTACTGGCAGTATGCCGGAATTGAGAAACGGGTTATTGTACAATACCGGATTTTTGTGCCGGCGGGATGGAAGTTTTGAAACTTACAGAAAAATACATGTGACTCCGGATGAATCGAAAGTTTGGGGTATGATGGGTGGAAATACGGTCCAAACCTACGATACGGATTGTGGAAAAATTGGGATACTCATTTGTTACGATGTGGAATTTCCGGAATTATCACGGATTTTGGCAATGAATGGTATGAACATACTTTTTGTCCCATTCCTTACTGATACTCAGAATGGATACTCAAGAGTAAGACATTGTGCCAGAGCCCGTGCTATTGAAAACGAGTGCTATGTAGCCATATCAGGATGTGTTGGCAATCTTCCTAAAGTTCAGAATATGGATATACAATTTGCTCAATCAGTCGTTTTCACACCATGTGATTTTGCATTTCCAACCAATGGAATTAAATCAGAAGCTACTCCAAATACTGAAATGATTTTAGTGAGTGATGTTGATCTTGATTTACTTAAAGAATTGCATAATTTTGGAAGTGTACGAAACTTAAAAGACCGCAGAACAGACCTTTACGATATAATGATCAAAGATAAATCACTGACTCCTCAAACCATTATCGAAAACTAATTCCATGTTTGATACTCTGGTAAAAATTGCCAATAATCCAAAAGCCAGTCCTAACTATTTTATACGGCTTATTGAAAAAATCAGGCCAGGCCGTTTTGAAAATAAATCAAGCGCAGTTAAGCGATTCAAATCAATGGTGGATACGCTGGAGCGAAATACTCAACTTAAGGATGGTTTTAGAGAATACATGCATCATACTTTCACCGGCAAAAGGCTTACTTCTGTTATTACGGAAACCGGGATCATTAAAGATTCAGGATTTTTCAGTGAATTATCACGGCGCATTGCGCACAAAATCCTTCCGGAACAACCCAGTGAAGATTCATTGTATTATCTATTAAACAATGCATTCTACCGGGTAGATGATAAAGATTGGATAGAAGCCATTGAAGTATCCGTATGGAAACGCTTTTTTGAAATTATAGATTTCAAGCCATTAACAGAAAGACCAAACAATGATTTCACCATTGTGCAGATTCAAAATGCCATTCAAATTCTTGCATTAAGAATTACCGGACTGGGTGTTAATCAGAACCTATTGCGAATGGTACCTTTGTATGACAATAGGGAAAGTCCTTTTATTTCTCTGATGAAGGAAGTCAATCAACTGATCGAAAACCTGAAGGATGAGAATTACAGCAGACACATTTCCAATCCGGACATAAGGCAGATTTACGTTCTGATCTCACAATGCGAGGAATATGCAGATCAAATAATTAAGAACAGGGAAATCTATGGCATCAACTTTAAAACCACTGTGAAAGTCTCTCAGTTAAAAGAAGAACTTTTGCGACTGAAAAACACATTAGACTTTTTTACAATATTTGATAATGCCGGCAAATATGATCAGGTGATCCGGTTTATGAAGGAAATGATCAAAGTCAATGCTACTAAAAATAAAATCACTTATTTTCTATATTATTCCACAGGCCTCATTGCTTACCAGATCACACAACATTCAGGAAAAAGCGGAGAAAAATACATTACCAAAACCCGAAAAGAATATTATAAAATGCTCTACTCTGCAGGTGGGGGTGGATTGATTGTAGCTTTTTTGTGTTTATTTAAAGTATTATATTCATATTGGGATGTTTCCCCTTTTGGACATGCTTTTCTTTATAGTATGAATTATGCAGCAGGTTTTATTTTGCTGTATCTACTCGGATTTACTCTGGCAACCAAACAGCCTGCCATGACGGCAGCTACATTGGCACAATCCATTGATCCAAAAAACAATCCCACCGGGGATTATAGTGTCTTTTCAGAATTGTTTACACGTCTTTTCAGGTCACAGTTCATAGCATTTGTAGGGAATGTAGCAGTAGCATTTCCTGTAGCTTTGGGCATAGGATTATTATATCAATGGTATTATGGAGAAAATCCTATTAAACCTTACAAGGCTGATTCTCTTCTGATTGAACAAAATCCCTTCTTAAGCCTGGCTTTGTTCCATGCTGCTATAGCAGGCTTTTATCTTTTTCTCTCCGGTTTGATTTCAGGATACTATATTAACCGTAACATACATAACCGGATTTCCTATCGATTGAAAAGACACCCTGTGCTCAGAGCGGTATTTCCGGGAAAATGGTTAAACAGTGTAGCCCGATTTTATGATAAAAAGATTGGAGGTATTTCAGGCAATTTTTGGTTTGGTATATTTTTAGGGAGCACAGGCACGATCGGTGCATTTATGGGCTTGCCCATTGATATCCGGCATATTACTTTTGCGGCAGGCAACTTTGCCCTTGCTTTGGTTGGGTTGAATTTTAAGGTAGGCCTTTGGGATATCCTCGCATGTGTATTAGGTATTGGGTTAATGGGTTTTATGAATTTTATTGTCAGTTTTACATTATCTCTTTTTCTGGCTATGCGTTCCCGAAGAATTCATATCAGAGAGTTATTAGCTATTACAAAAGCTGTATTCCTTGAGTTTAAAAAAGATAAATCGGCATTTATTTTTCCACCTAAAGTCAGTGAAAATCTTCCCTTAGAAATTGAAAAAGAATCTCGTATCTGATTATAACCCAAAGTCTTTTTATACATTTACATAAACTGGACGTTTGTAAGTTTGTAAAAAGAAAGTGATGAAAACAAAAGATATTGATTCCAAAGTCTACATGGAAAGAAGGGAAATTCTGAAGAAAAACCTGGGCAAGGGTAAAGCTTTTTTCCCTGGGAACACACAATGTCCAATCAATTTCAAAGACAATCCTTATCCATTTCGTCAAGACAGTAATTTTCTTTATTATTTTGGTATTTCCAGACCTGATCTGGCTGCTCTCATAGACATTGACGAAGACAGAGTAATCCTTTTTGGGAATGAACTTTCTATGGATGACATTATCTGGTCAGGTCATCAGCCAAAGCTTAGCATTCTTGCCGCTGCTGCGGGTATTCAAGAGGTTCTTCCAATAAATCATTTAAGTCAACACCTTTCTCAATCCATAAGGTATCTGCCCATCTACCGTCCCGATCAGGTTATGTTAATCCACGAACATACCTTTCTGCCCATTAATCTTATTGTAAAACATATTGACGAAGAGTTCATTTATAGTGTCTCCAGTCAAAGATCATACAAATCCAGTCAGGAACTGGAGTATATCCATGATGCCGTTTCGCTTACAAACCAAATGCATAAAGAAATCATAACAACCGCAAAGGCTGGAATGAAAGAGTCTGAACTGGTAGGAATCGCACAGCATTTTGCATGGAAGCACCAAAGCCGCTTTGCTTTTAATCCCATTATGACCATTCATGGCAATATATTACACAATCATCATTACCATCATACTATTCAAACAGGTCAAATGGTTTTATTCGATGGTGGTTTGGAAACTGAGAGAGGATATTGTGGAGACATCACCAGGACGTTTCCGGTGTCCAAAAGTTTTGATCCTGTTCAGAGTGACTTATATGATGTCGTGCAGTTCGCTTTTGAAAAAGCCGTAATGCAGCTTCGGCCTGGAGTTCGTTTTATTGATGTTCATACTATAACCTGTGTCGAATTGATGAAAGGTCTTGTTGAGCTTGGAATTTGTCAGGGAGATCCCGAAGAACTTGTTTCCCAAAATGTGCACACTTTGTTCTTTCAATGTGGAACCGGGCACATGATGGGCCTTGATGTACACGATATGGAAAGTTTGGGGGAAGAAAGGATAGGTTATGATCAATCACTTTCCAAAAGAACTGATTTTGGCTGGAAATCATTGAGATTGGGTAAGGCACTTGAACCAGGGTTTGTGGTTACCGTTGAGCCGGGACTTTATATTATTCCCGAATGGCTTGACCAAAATAAAAACCAATCCCATTTTAAAGATTTTGTTAACTATCATGCCCTTGAACGATTAAGATATTTTGGAGGGATACGTATTGAAAACAATTATTCGATTAATGAAAATGGAGCAAATTTACTGGGGGAACCTTTACCTTTTAAAAGGCATGAGATTGAAAACATGCGTTTGGTTCATACTCCTACTGAAATCATCGAATATTAAGCTGCCTTAAAAGTAAAAACATGGTTTACTTCATTGATTTGACAGGGACTTTGGTCTTTGCTATCAGCGGTGTGCTGGCAGCCAGTGAAAAAAAATTCGACGTCTTTGGCGCTTCTATTTTGGGCATTGTAACTGCTGTAGGCGGAGGAACATTAAGGGATGTATTGATAGGCAGCACTCCGGTGGGATGGATGCTTAATCCTCATTATAGTATTGTGATCGGTGTGGGAATTATTTTGGGTTTATTGTTCAAGAACAAAATTCTTCAATTGCGAAAAACCATGTTTCTTTTTGACACTATTGGTATAGGCCTGTTTACAATTCTCGGACTTCAAAAGACGCTGAATATAGGATTGTCACCTATGATTGCCATTCTAATGGGAACCGTTTCTGCTGTTTTTGGTGGAGTTCTGAGAGATGTTCTCTCCAATGAAGTGCCCCTCATTTTCAGAAAAGAAATCTATGCGACAGCGTGCCTTGCCGGAGGGATTATATTCATTTTCCTATCTGCTTTTTCAGGATGGTCTGATATTAATATGTTTATTTCTATTCTGGTGATAATTGTGATCCGTATTTTGGCGGTACGCTACCATTGGGCCCTTCCTCCCATAAAGTAGAAGGTTTTTTATTGTTTTTCATAGATGTTATTATAATTTTACTGACCGTTTCTAAGTAATAAATCATTTATTCCGAATGCTATCCCGAGAAGATGCCAGAAAATTACTTTATGAAATGACTGAGACCAGTTCATTGCGTCGTCATGCCAGAACCGTTGAATTGGTCATGGAAGCGCTTGCTCAGCATTTTGATGAAGATGTAGAAAAGTTTGCAATTACTGGTCTGTTACATGATGCTGATTATGAAAAATATCCCAACAGACACCCGGAATTGATTGTGGAGAAACTCCATAGTTTAGGTGAATCTGAAATAGCCCATGCCATAGAAGGTCATTATACTATTTGGGGAATTCCCAGAATAAGCACATTGGATAAATGTATAGTCGCTGCAGATGAAATCACAGGATTTATTGTTGCCTCAGCATTGATAAGGCCTGACCGACTGGAAGGCCTCTCTGCCAAATCAGTAATGAAAAAATTTAAAACCAAAACATTCGCAGCTACGGTTGACCGGGACGAATGCATTCGCGGTGCTCAACTGCTTGGATGGGAGCTTCCACAATTGATTGACTTCATCATTCCTGTCCTTCAAAGAAATTCCGAAGAATTAGCGCTATAATAAAAGGCAGGTAAAAGTGAAACAATAAAAAGGCATAACACATACAATAATCATTTTAGAACTCTTTTGATTACCCCAAATAAGCTTTATCTTACAAAATAAATTTTTGTATCCATCAGTCTTATTGATATTAATGGGATGCAAAATTTACTACCTTTATGTAAAAAGAACCATGGGCAGCCGTAAAATTGCATTCTCCGTTTTGTTCTCCCTGATAGCCATATTTGAGTTGATCAATATTTATTATGATAATGAATTAAGGATTATTTCCAAACCGCTCATTATGATTACTCTGGGTGCTTACTATTATTTCTTTTGTAAAAATTTCAATGCATTCTTTTTCACTGCATTACTCATGGCATTGTTAGGAGACATTTTCTTGATGTGGGAAGGAAATATATTTTTTGTTTTGGGTCTTAGCTTTTTCCTGATCATGCAAATTCTGTATATCGTTGTATTTTTTAAGGATAAAGGAGCGCTGAGTCCAGGACATTGGGTTATTATGACCTTTTTGATAGTTCTGGGAATTCTTCTTTTAAACTACTTACTTCCCAAAGTGAATAAACCATTGATGCTCCCTGTAATCATCTATTGTTTTACGATTATTGGAATGGTGAGTGCTGCACTCATCCGCGACAGGAGTCATAAAAATTATAGCTTAATATTGTTTGGGGCCATTGTATTTCTGATCAGCGATACTTTGCTAAGCATCAATATGTTTCACCATTCTTTACTATATGGAGGGATTTTGGTCATGGCAACTTACATGACCGCTCAATTTTTAATTGTGGAAGGTAAAATCAGGGAATAAAAAAGCCGCTGATCATTGACCGTGCGGCTTGCTTTTTTCTTTGGTTTTTCTGTGTATGTTTTTCTTCCTTCTTCCTCTTCTTCTTTTTAAAAAGACAGGCGGCGACCTACTCTCCCACCCACTTGGGCAGTACCATCGGC
>JRYF01001460.1_pt1 | contig 42607 bp, 37 predicted proteins | sample 235331 | NCBI WGS metagenome assembly JRYF01 (sample SAMN03074217, study PRJNA261475) | activated sludge metagenome | biome: Wastewater Treatment Plant; feature: Wastewater; material: Activated sludge; isolation source: activated biomass of a wastewater treatment plant treating hydrocarbon... ... | reverse complement strand
TGTTTACAACCGCATTCGCCGAGGCATCACGTACGCCACACCGCTCACTCTCGACAAGGCCATGGACCGCGCCCAGCGCTCGGCCGGTCAGGACCCGCAGGTGTATGACCCGTGGCACCCGATGTACGCCTCGAACCCCGGCTACAACCCGCCGTACTCGCCGGATGTCCCCATGCCGCACATCCCCGTGCCGCCGTTTCGGCTGGAGCTACCGCCGCTGCCGCCGCGGGTGCGCATGCCGAGGTATCGCGACTCGGTGCTGACGGCCGAGGAGTTCGGCATCCTGCTGGACCGGATTCTGGATCGCCAGCCGGCAGCCGAGCCGATCGAGCGAATGACGATACAGGAGGCGATGACCGGGATCCGCCCGCCGGAGGTGGTGGAGCCGGGTATCGCGCCACCGGACTTCGCGCAGGCGGATCACCTCGCAGGACTCATCGCCCCAAGGGCGTCTGCGATGGAGGCGGAGCTGCCGATGGGTATCGCGCCGCCTGTCTCACCAGGGCTGATGCGCGATGAGCTGGGCGACCTGGTCCAGCCGCACATGGCCATGATGCCGGAGCGCGGGATCGCGGGTCTCGCAGAACCCGCCGCCATGCATGCGCCCGCGCTCTCACTGGAGGCCATCGTGGAGTCCGCACTTCATGATGTCGCGTACGGCGCGATGGAGGCCCAACCCTTCGCGGCCGCCGAGGCGATGATGCCGATGGCCGAGGCGGCCCTTCAGCCGGAGCAACCATTGATGGGCCTTCACGAACCGATGGAGCCCAGTCATTCGATGTCACTGGACATGCTGGTTGCGCAGCTCGCCCCCGAGCCGGCCATTCAGCCGCCGGAGATGCCGGACCCGTTCCAGCTCATGCAGCATCAGTTTGATCAGCACATGCAGATGATGGACCCCTTCAACATGATGGGACCGATGATGTAGTTCGGTTTCGTCACACCATCCAACCGACTGTCTTCGAGCACGTCGTGCCGCCGGCGCGTGGCCTGTGGCGTGGCGTGATTCTTTCATGCGCACTCGCGCGAAGGAGAACACTCACATGAGTGAACGATTCTCAACCTGGATCAGGATTGGAGGCCGTATCAGGCAGGCACGCGTCAAGTCGCTGCTTGAAGCCATCCGTGCCGCCGCCGTCCGGCTGGACTGGGGCGAGGCGTACTTCGAGCCCAGGGATGCCGCCGAGTTGATGGAAAGCCGGCGCGATGGCGTACTTCATCTCTGCGATGAAGAAGCCCGATACGGGGAATTCCCCGAACTGGAAAAAACCTGCCGCCGGCTGCGGCTCAGCTATCAGCGCCACAGCGAAGGCACATGCGGATACGACGCCGGACTGACTGACTGGCGGCACGGCATGCCCAAGCCGATCTATCGACGCAGCAGCAACGAACACACACACGAGACGATGCTCCTTGCGAGTGAAATCGAACCCGCGCTCAAGGCCCTCATGGCCGGCAAAACGAAACAGGCGATCCGAATCATGCAAAGGATCATGCCGACAATCCCCGAGCTGCCGCCCTTCGAAATCATCTGACTGCACTCCACCTCGCACCGTCCACTCAGCTTCAAACCACCCAAACCATGACGCCCACGGCTGATCCTGCGCGCCCGCGCAGGCCGTGAGCAGTATCAACCTGCGACGCCGTGCTCAGGTTGGCACGGCGTCGCTCAGACGACCGTACGGAGGTATTGAACATGACAACCATGCAGGCCTGTGTAAACCCCAGACTCCTGAAGAAGGCGGACCGACTCTTCACCGGGACGCTGGAAGGCAGGATCATCGAGCTCCTGCAGAATGCCCGCCGAGCGGGCGCCACAAAAGTGGTGATCGCCAATGAAGAGGGCCTTGTCACCGTGCGTGACAACGGCCAGGGCATCGAAGACTTTGCCAGGCTGCTCGACCTGGGCGGCTCCGGCTGGGATGAATCCCTCGAAGACAGCGAAGACCCCGCCGGTGTGGGGCTGTTCTGTCTTGCGCCGCGACAGGTGTTGATCCGCAGCAATGGCCGGATGGTCACTATCGAGCCCGACCACTGGACCGGTCAGCCGACGGATGTCAGCGATGATTGCGAGCCGCGTCCCGGCACCATCCTGCAATTCACCGATGAACCGTGGACGAGGGAGATTGTCGAGCGTCACGCTGTCTTTTGCGGCATGGAAGTGATTGTCGATGGCCGGCGCTGCAGCAGGGATGTGTTCGTGACCGATGCTGCAGCGCATCACCCCGAACTGGGCTGCCGCATCGAGGTGCGCGACGAGAATGATCTCAGCGAATGGCACCGCCGGTGCCGCACCGACCGATACTACGGACCCAGCGTGCTGGTCAACTTCCACGGCCAGATCGTGGCCATCGCCCACCAGCCGGTCGGGGAGCGCAGCCTGTGCTATCTGGTCGATCTGACCGGCGAGCCGACCGGCATCCGCCTCATGCTCCCCGCGCGGACATGCCCGGTGGAGAACGACGCCTACCGGCATCTGATGGCCGCCATCGAGCTGGAGGCCTATCGATTCCTCCAGCGCCGTGGCCACCACACCCTGAGCTTCGAGCAGTACAAGCGCGCCGGGCAGCTTGGCATCCACCTCCCGGAGGCGACGCCGACGTACGAGGTCGGCCTGCTCTGGCATGACATGGCGCCGGAGCCGGTCGAAGTGACGATGCCCAGGGACTTCCCGCTGGCGCGATGCTACCGGCTCGATCCGGAGATCGAGAGGCGCGACGAGTCCGAGTCGGCCAACGCCCACCTGCTCGCGGCACTGGGAAAGTTCAGCGAGCCGTTCGTGCCGGTGGAGATTGCCAAGTGTTACGACGGGTACTCGTGGGCGAAGCTGCCGACGATCACGAAGGTCGAGCTGGCTGTCGGCCGGGAGCTGCACAGCGACTGGGTCTGGTCCGGCAAGCTCGCCTGCGTGGACCAGCTCACGATCACCGCGCACACCAGCGATGGGAAGGTGTTCTCATCGACCGTGTGCATGGCTCGATCACCATCGCCGCCGACCGAAGGACCGACGTGGGCTGAAGACCTGGTACTTGTGACGCCTGACGCACAGCAGAGCTTGTGCGCCTCGCAGATCTGGTACCACCTCGGCGGCTTCTCCGAAGACGGCGACTCCTACGAGACGCAGGAGTACAACTTCGAGCGAGAGCTGGACCGCTTCTGGGCGGATGTCATCGGCCCGGATGAACACCTCCGCCGCCAGCTTGTCCGCGAGACCGGCCACATCCGGCCGGAGTGGCATACCGTGACCATCACATCCAGGGGCGACGTCGCTATTCACTTCGCCGACGGCACGACGAAGGACCTTCGTACGCCGGCGACCAGCCAGCCGGAAGGGAGGTGATCGACCATGTTCAACTGCCTGAACCGCGTTGACTGGGACCTGCTACACCGACAGAAGCGCGTCCTGATCAAGCTGCTGGATGAAAAATCACTGCCGGCGTCCGACGTCGAAGCGCTGTGCGGGATCGTCCACCTGCTGGACGCCCTGCAGGATGACGCCGCGACGGCCGGACGATGGACCTTCCCCTGTGAGCGCAGGTCGAAAGGAGGAGCATGATGGCCAACAGAACAGACTGGACAGCGCTCGCGCCTCGGCTCATCTACAACGCGTATCCAGGCTCCGATCTCCTGTCCATCGCGCCACCCTCCTCTGACATGAGGATCGGCCGATTCAAGGAGCAGGCCGAGGATGCCGGGGACACGCTGTTCCTCTTCCTCTGCCGGGAGGCGGACGACGATTGCTTGGGCGCGGATGAATACCTGCGGCGGCTTGACCGCGCTATCAAAGACATTGAGCACGTCCGCGATGCTGTTGAGGAATGGTTCTTAACGAAGAATCGCCTCTCACTCCCGCCGGCCCACGCCCCCAAATAGCCCAGTCCGAATCCAGAACTGACCCGGTGTGCTGATGCACGAGGTGGAGAATCCGCGCGCGTGTCGCGGACCTCGCTGTATCAGCCGCCGGGTGTTTTTTTGCGCAGGTCCGCTGCGCAGAAAGGAACCCCCATGTCCGATTCACTGACCTGCCCGCTCTGCGGGAAGAAAGTCGAATTCACCCTCGTTCCCCATCTTCGGGACGACCATCAAGTAGAGCTGGAAGCAATCACGAAGCAGTTCCCAAAGCAGCCCCTGTACACGCCGAACTTCGCCAGCTTCGTCAAGTCAAGAGGCGTGCGAAAGATTGGCGAAATCCTGAATTACCAGATGGATGTCGCCGGCGCCTCCATGACGGCGCGCTATGGCGTCGATCATCCGCTCATCCCCGAGGCCGATCCGACCTTTGTCTGGACCGAGCCGTGCAGGGATGTCGCCGAAGCGATCGAGCACAATGAGCGCGTCTTCCTCTACGGCCCCAGCGGCACCGGCAAGAGCTCGCTCGTCCGCCAGATCGCAGCGCTTGTCAGGCGTCCGGTTCGGCGCGTCTCGCTGAACGGCGAGACCTCGGTCTCCGACTTCATCGGCCACTGGACCGTCAACGACCAGCGCCAGACCGTCTTCGTCCGAGGCATTCTGCCCCGGGCCATGATTGAAGGACACATACTTCAGCTTGATGAAGTCGATGCCATGCAGCCGGAGATCGGCTTCATCCTGCAACAAGTGCTCGAACCCAACGGCCATTTACTCCTCACCGACACCGGCGAGGACATCGCCCCTCATGCCGACTTCCGGCTCGTCGCCACCGCCAACACACTGGGCTTCGGCTCGGATTCCGGGCTGTACTCCAGCGGCACGCATGTGCTGAACTTCAGTTGGCTGGACCGCTGGGACGTGGTCGTGCACATCGACTATCTGCCGGCCAGGGAAGAGATCAGCCTGCTCAAGGCGCGACACGCGTCGCTGGGCAAGCAGATGCTGACCTGCCTGGTCAAGGCCGCCGGCGACCTGCGCAAGGCCCACGCCGAGGAGCAGCTCACCACGACCGTGACGACCCGGCGCCTGCTGGCGCTGTGTGCCCGGCTGGCGCGCGGCAACGACTTTCAGCGGGCCCTCCACACCACCCTCCTCAACAAGGTCCCGCCCGAGGACCGCAAGGTCATCGCCGAGGCGTTCGACCACCATGTGGGGCCTTTGGCCCAGTAGCAGGAAGTACAGGTACTGTTCGAGGTGGCCGTACTCGATTCGAGCAGGGGCGGGTGCGGCCTTTCTCTTCATCTTGTGTAAGAACAGGCCGACGCAGGTCGGCTAACTAATCCGCGTAGCCTGGGTCTACCTGGCAAGGCCCCTCGTGCTTTGGCAGGGTCGACCGTTTCTCGAATCCTGCAGGATCGGTTAGTATCCTCAATGCCGATGTGCACAAGCTGCCGATAAACAGGGCCCGTAGCCTAGTCGGAGGTGACTCACCATGAAGCAGACCGTTTTGAACGCGAGCTTGGTGTTCGCAAGTTTCGTAATTCCCCTGAGTACCGCCGATGCTCAGGAATCCCGCCGGCCGTCTCTCTTAGTCTCTGTCTTCGACAAGGAACGCTCCGACAAGGAAGATGTGATCTACTTCCGAAATAAGGACATCCTTCGCGGCACCGTTCTCAACGAGACACTCGGCATCGACACCCCCTACGGAAGCATGAAGATCGCACTGCGGCGGTGTGCGGGCGTTTCTTTTGAAGGATCGCGTGCGAATACCGAGGCGATCGTTTCGGTCAATCGCAATCGGATCACGGGCATTATCCCCGATCGAATAATCCGATTTCGAATCGGTACCTCCGGTGAAGAAATAGAAGTTCGAAAGGAGAAGGTGCAGTTCATTCTCCTGCGCCGCATGAATGACGAGCTGGACTTTCTCGATGTCGGCAAGTCTCGCGATCTCTTTATCATGTCCAATGGCGATCTACTGACGGGCAAGCCCGCTGAGTCCAGAATCGCCATCACGACGGATTACGGCACCGTAAGGGTGAACTTTGACGAAATGCGCAAAGTTGAAATGCAGGGCGGCGAGAACGTGACGGCGGTGATTACCAAACGCAATAGCGACATCATGCGTGGCACACTCGAAACCGAAGAGATCACCCTTGGCCTCGACATCGGCATGATCGTTGAGAAAGTATATAAGGACAAGCTGGCCAAGGTCTTTGTCGATCACATTCCGGACGAGATGCTTACCCATTTCGGGGCCCTTCAGCCGGTTCGAGGCGAATCGGACGGCGCCTTGAAGACCGATCCTCCCTTTCCCGCAGGCGATATGCCTCGCGAGTTGAAGATCGACTTGGGCCAGGGTGTCTTTCTCGAGATGGTGCTGATTCCGGCGGGCGAGTTCGACATGGGCAGTCCGGTACTGGAGAAGGGACGCCGTGAAGACGAGCCCTTCCATCGTGTTCGGATTTCAAGACCATTCCATATGGGCAAGTACGAGGTGACGCAGGCCCAGTGGTTGCTGGTCATGGGCGAAAACCCCTCAAAATTCAAAGTCATGGGGAATCCGGTTGAAACGGTAAGCTGGGAAGATTGTCAGAAGTTCCTCGTCAAGCTCGGACAACTCGTGAAGGATCGCAAGTTTCGGCTCCCGACCGAAGCTGAGTGGGAATACGCCTGTCGCGCAGGGACGGCGACACGTTTTTATTTTGGAGACAATGATGCCGACCTGGGGAATTATGCCTGGTTTAGTGGGAACAGTGGCAGTCAAACCCGTCCGGTCGGATCGAAACGCCCCAATCCCTGGGGTCTGTACGACATGCATGGCAATGTCTGGGAATGGTGTGCCGATTGGTACGGCAAGTACGAGTTTCCAGTCGGTGGTGTGGTCATTGACCCGGTAGGTCCGGGTGGTGGTGAGACCCGTGTCCTGCGCGGCGGCAGTTGGAACTATACTCCGGATAACTGCCGCGCGGCGAATCGCTTCAGGGACACGCCCGACGACCGCCTCACCTACTCTCGGGTTGCGTGTAGTGTCGTCGGGGACTCCGTAGCCCTTTGTTCTTTGGTTCTGTTGCCCTTTTCCCCGACGCGGCCCGAAGGGCCGCGCATCGCGTAAAAAAAAATGAGACGCGCTTCCCAGGAACTGCTCGTCATTGATCGCACTTATGAACTGACCAAATGGTACCTCGGGCATTTGGCGAAGTTCCCGAGGTCGCATCGATATACTCTCGGCCAGCGCATTGAAATGCGGCTGTACGAGGTCATGGAGTCCCTTGTTCGAGCAAAGTATGCGGAGCGCGGAGCGAAAACGGCACACTTGAGCGCCGTGAACCTGGACCTTGAGATCCTGCGGATGCTGAGCCGTCTGGCGCATGAATTGCAAATTCTTCCTCACAAGTCACATGAGTACGCGGTTCGCGAGTTGAACGAGATCGGGAGGATGGTTGGCGGATGGCTTCGACAGCAGCAACGCCCTGCCTCTGGAACCAACTGACTGGTTGGTCCAACCTGATTCGTGCGGCGAAGCAAGCGCGGCGGGGGAAACGACATCAGGGCATCGCGGCAGCTTTCGAGTTGGAGCGAGAGCGAAACTTGCTTCTTCTTCAGGATGAGCTCCGCTCACGAACCTATGTACCCGGAGCTTACCGAGCTTTCTACGTCCGTGAGCCCAAGCGGCGCCTGATCTCCGCCGCCCCGTATCGAGACCGCGTCGTACATCATGCGCTGGTCAATGTGATCGGGCCTTTGTTCGAGAAGAACTTCATCTTTGACTCGTACGCCAATCGGATCGACAAAGGGACGCATCGCGCAGCGGATCGGTGCCAGGCTTTCGCAAAGCGTAATCGTTATGTCCTGCAATGCGACATCGTAAAGTTCTTCCCGAGCGTGGACCAAGAGATTCTCAAGCAGCTCTTGCGGTCGCGCATTCGTGACGCGGACGTGCTTTGGCTCTGTGATAGCATCATCGACGCCAGCAACCCGCAAGAAGCGGTGTGCGATCACTTTCGCGGCGATAACCTCTTCACGCCGGCCGAACGGCGTCGCGGTCTGCCGATTGGAAACATGACGAGTCAGTTCTGGGCGAACGTCTATTTGCACGGTCTCGACAATTTCATCAAGCGCGGCCTGCGTCGCCAAGCGTATCTGCGATACGTTGATGACTTCCTCGTCTTTGGTGACGATAAGCGCGAGTTGGGCGATGTCCGACGCCGGATTATCGAGTACTTGGAGAGATTGCGACTGCGCATTCACGTGGATCGCGCTCAGGTTCAGCCGACAAGTCGCCCGACGCGCTTTCTCGGCTATCGCTGTTGGCCGACGCATCGATTCCTGGTCAAGGAGAACATTCGCCGGTTTCGACGCCGCGCACGAGAGCTTCAGCGATTGTATGCGATGGCGCGGCTTTCATGGAATGATGTGAAGATACGACTTGGCTCGTGGAACGCGCACGCTGCCACGGCAAACTGTCGTGCTTTGCGATGGCGGCTCCTGGGTGGGCTGCATTTCGTTCGAACGGGGTTCGGCTAAGCTGGTCGTGTCCTGCGCGGCGGCAGTTGGAACAATACTCCGGATAACTGCCGCGCGGCGAATCGCAACAGGAACACGCCCGACAACCGCAACACCAACAACGGGTTGCGTGTAGTGTCGTCGGGGAGTCTCGTAATCGACGGACCAGAAGGCCGGACATTACGGTGTCCAGCCGCGTGTCACGAGAGTCCGAGTCGGATTCCAGCTCTTCCATGTAGTTACACGTGGGAGACAAATGCGAACAGGCCCGGTCGGCTCATGCAGATATTGCCCCGGCCGGGCCGCTTCTTCAATTCAGAATCTTAATCTGTTACGCATGTAATCATTCTGGGAGCCTATTCCCCGTACACTCGCAGCGAGATATCCCCGCAGCAACATAGCAAGCAAGTCTGTACTTTCGTTTCCTGAAGAAAAACGTCGTTCTGACGTTGCTTCTCAGCAATTGTAAGACATGCCATTCCCCGTCACCGCGATGCGACGGGCGTGGCTTTTTTCATGCGCATCGCAAAGGAGCAGAGTTTATGCGTACCAACCCTTTTGAAAGCCAGCTCGAACGGCTGACGCGAACACTCACCGAGCAGTTCGGTGTGGCCGTTGTCTGCCAGGGAGACCAGGCCTACACCGATGGCAAGACAATCGTCCTGCCGTCCCTGCCCGAACCGCTGGAAGAAGACCTGGAGCGGATGATGGTCGGCTACCTCGACCATGAGATGGCACACGTGGCCTTCTCGGATTTCCGGCAGGTCCGGCGGTTCAACAAGAAGCACCGCGGCTTCGAGGCGATGCTCAACGTCGTCGAGGATGCACTGATCGAGAAGCTGGCCATGGAGCGCTGGCCGGGCGTGCGTGCGAATCTCGACGCGCTCTTCCGTCAGGTGCGGAAGCGAGTGCTCGGCATCCTCCAGCAGGCAGGACCGTTCCGACGCTTCTGCACGGCCGTGTATCTCAAGCTCTCGCATCACACCGACATGCTCGGGCTTGATTCGGAGCTTCGCGGTTACGGAGACCTGCTTGACCAGTTCCCCACGGTCGGGACAACTAAAGACTCGGCGAAGCTCGCGGAACGGCTCTTGAATCGCTGGTTACAGCGGAAACCGAAGCAATCCGCACAGTCAGCGTCTCCGTCGGCGACAGATGACCCGCCTGCTCCAGGTTCTGTGCCTCGAAATACTGCAACCAGCGGACCGAGTGAGTTTGCTCAGCCGCCATCCACACCGGAATCGGACACCGATGGCGAGAGTGAAGGCAGCGCGGCACACGCCTCCGAAGATGAGCCGAAAAGTAAGGGCGAGTCCTCGTGTGACGACGATTCCGCAGATGCCGAGGAATCCGTCTCGGAAGAATCGTCAGGCGACGCGGCAGGGTCGGATAAAGAGCCCACACCTTCATCGGATGGCGAATCAACGACACCCGACGATCAAGCAGGCTCACCGTCACATCCAGAGTCGGCCGAGGAGGCCGAACTCGACCCTGCCGAGATCGCCGCGCTGACCGAAGGTTCACGCGGCTCGCTCATCTCCGATGCCGTGCTCGAATCAATCGCCGAGGCCGTCGCGGAGATCGACACGTCGCAGCAGTACCGACCTTACACGCGGAAGCATGACCGCATCGAGGTCGTCCCCGCGGCGCCCGACCCGGCCGTGCAGGAACTGCTGACTCGCAATGTCGATTCCGTGCGACGGCTCCGCCGGGGTCTCGCAAACGCCCTCCGCTCCGCCGAGAAGCGCTGGTGGCATGAAGACCAGACGCGCGGTGACCTGTCTCCAAAGACATTGCATCGCCTCGCGATAGATCGCCCCAGTCTGGACATCTTCAGGCGCCGTGCATCCGTCCAAGGCAGGTCCACTGCGGTCAGCATCGTGCTCGATGCCTCAGGCAGCATGACCATCCAGAAGATGGATGTCGCCCGCGACGCCATGCGCGTGCTGCTCGAGGCCCTGGGCGATCTGAAAATCCCAACGGAGGCATTCACCTTCACCACTGGCGACAAGCTGGATGTCAACAAGGTCGTCGCCGGCATCGGCCTTTCGCCGCAGGATGCCGTGCGGAGGTTCTCCCGCTTCGGCAATCTCGAGATCGGGCTGATCAAGCGCTTCGAGGACCCGGTCAAGATGGCCCTCCAGCGACTGCCGACCATTAAGGGCACCGGCCTGACACCGCTCGGTGAGGCGATGGAGATCGGCGCTGGCCGGCTCATCGTTCGCAAGGAATCCCGGAAGATCATGCTGGTACTCACCGATGGCCGTGCGGGCTGCGAGGGCAGCGGCGCTGCGGCACACATCCATGCACAGCATGTCGCCGATCGAATCACCAGGGCCGGCATCGAACTGATCGGTGTCGGCATTCAGGACCAGAGCCTGTGCGCGGTCGTGGCGGACACGATCGTGGTCAACGAGATCTCGGAACTGCCGGCCCAGCTTTGCAGGCTGCTGGGTCGCACTTTGAAGAAAGGACTTCGCCATGTTGGATAAGAAGACGGAACAGATGCTTCGAGTTGCAAGCGTGCTCACCGCGGAAGACCTGGACGAGATTCACGGGTGTACCGCCATCCAGTCGCCCCCGGTCAATGAAGCAGAGGCAGCGGAGGAGGTTGATCAGGCCTCGCCGGCAGAGGAGACCGAGTCCCGCAGCGCACTAGATGCAGACTTGTCGCGCGGCCAGCGCGAACGCATGCGCACCCGCGAGTCGAAGGTCTCCACGGCCTGCGTGGGCAAATCGCGCGAACCGCACGCATGGTGGCCGGTGGGGACGGAACTCGTCGGCCAGATCGGTAGTGAAACCTTCACCGCCACCGTCATCGAGAACCCGCAGGTCAAGAGCGGCCGGAGTGTGATGATCACCTGCTGGCCGGCCCAGGGGCAGGTCTGCCTGACGCCGACGCGCGCCGCCATCGAGGCGACCGAGGCCTATCGCCAGACCCAGGGTCTGGGCCGCGGCGGCGGCGTGACCAACGGCTGGAGCTTCTGGAAGCCGAAGCAGTAAGACCCCACTTGCCCCTCAATCCATCGCGCAATCGGGCCGCGCGACGTTGATCAACTCGCGAACAGACAAGTGAACTCAAACCCACGATGGCACGCCTGCGCGCGCGGCGTGCCATCTCAACAACCCCATGGAGGTGTCTTATGAAAAAACCAGATGTGATGGTCAAAGTCGAAGGCGGCGTGGCCGAGGTCACCGTCTTCAAACCCAACATCATCGTCGAAGTCCGCGACTTCGATGTCGAAGGTGCGGACGACAGCGGCGAGTTCATGTGGACCGACGAAAACGGCGACCGCTGCTGGCGCTACTTCGTCGAGAAGGACAAAGAGGTGTAACCATGGAAACAGAGAAAACCAACGGACAGAAGGACAACGCACCGACGAGAGATGCGGCCGACCATCCCTTCGCGGATGCGCCGGTCATCTTCTCTTACACCCGGGCACAGGCCATCGAGGATGGCGTGCTGGTGGATCTGACGGAGTGGGCCAGGGAGACGGGTTTCCGCATCCCCGTGGCCTGCACATCTGAAGTGTGGCATCGCTACATCACGCCGCCGCAGGGCACGCGTGAACTCGGCCAGTCGGAACGAGGCCGGGCGCACGACGTCCTGTGGATGCTCTTCGTGGCAATCAAGCGGCACTCTGCACGCCGGACGAACGACAACAACGGTCGTGCGTCGGGTGATGACCGACTGTTCTACGAAGTCATCTTCCTGCAGGCGCCAAATCGACAAGAGACCATTCAGCTCAAGGCCATCTGCGGCCCGGGCGACCAGGGCGAGCCGGTCATGACGATCATGCTTCCGAACGAAGATTGATCGCTTCTGACCGCGCTTCTTCTCATCTCTTTTTCATCGCGGCCGCCTTTCTGGCCGCGATTCCCACCACGATCTAGCGAGAGCTCTGTTCTTCGACAGCCTTTTGCGGAAATATTGGATTCGTCGAGGTCGGCGATCGACATGTCCGTTAAGCTCGAGATGCGCACATTGACCATGCGTTTCACCCACAAATCTGTGCTTGCCTACTGGACGGGCAAATCAATGAAGCTGTGGTAGAATTAAATGCTTATTTGCACGATGGAATACGACTGACTTGCCAGTAACCTCTGAGACGTTTATGCCGCTCGAACCATCCGAGTTCGGTCCGCGTCGCATCCTGCCGGTCGGCACGAAGGTCGTCCTGCGCGCCGGACAGCAGCGTGGCGGCGCGGTCGGCGTGATCGTCGCCAGCCCGCTTGACCCCTTTCATGCCTATCGAATTCGACTTGTGGATGGAGCGGAGCAGGCCTTTCGACGAGCGGAGTTTGCCGTGCTCAAGGAGATGCAATCGGCCGGTTTGCACAGCCCGACGCAGGCCGCGCCGACAATCTCACTGGATCACCATGTGATCTTTCGATGCGTCGTCGGCTCGCGCGCCTACGGCCTCGAACGCGACGAGTCGGATACGGACGTTCGCGGTGTTTACCTGCCGCCGGCAGACGCTCACTGGTCGATATTCGGCGTACCGGAGCAACTGGAATCCGACGAAACGCAGGAATGCTACTGGGAACTTCAGAAGTTCCTGACGTTGGCGCTGAAGGCCAATCCGAACATCCTGGAATGCCTGTACACGCCCGAGGTGCTGCATGCAGAGCCGATCGCGAAGGAGTTGCTCGATGTGCGGGCATCATTTTTGTCGCGGTTGATCTACCAGACATACAACGGCTATGTGCTCTCGCAGTTCAAAAAGCTCGAGCAGGACTTGCGCGTGCGGGGGGCCCTACGATGGAAGCACGCGATGCACCTGATCCGCCTGCTGCTGGCTGGGATTGTCGCGCTTCGTGACGGCCATGTGCCTGTGCGCGTAGAGGAACATCGCGACGAGCTACTCACCATCAAGCGTGGCGACATGCCGTGGGAACAAATTAACGCGTGGCGACTGCGTTTACATGGCGACTTCGAGACGGCGTATGCCGGCACGAAGCTGCCTGAACGGCCGAACTATGACCGGGCCAACACCCTGCTGATCAAGGCCCGACGCTGGAGGGTGGAACATGGTGGATGAGCTGCTGCGCCGCGTGACGGCCCGCCAGCCGTATCCGCTCCTGTTCGCGACACTCAGCGGGGCGCATCTGTATGGCTTCCCGTCGCCTGATTCCGACTTCGATCTGCGCGGCGTGCATGTCCTGCCTGCCGACGTAGTGCTCGGGCTGCTGCCGACGCGTGAAACGATTGATGAGTCGGTTCACGAAGCAGATCGCGAGTTGGACATCGTCACGCATGATGCGCGGAAATTCTTCACGCTTCTGCTCAAGCGGAACGGATATGTGCTTGAGCAACTCTACTCGCCACTGATCGTACACACTTCACCAGAACACGCAGAACTACGTGAAATCGCCCGCGGCTGCATCACGCGACATCATGCGCACCACTACCTGGGCTTTGTGCAGACACAGTGGAAGCTGTTCGAGAAGCAGCCCCGCGTCAAGCCGTTGCTCTATGTATATCGTGTCTTGCTGACCGGGATACATCTTATGCGGACTGGCGAGGTGCAGGCCAGCCTTGTGATGCTCAACGAGTCATTCCGGCTCAGCCACGTTGCCGACCTGCTCGCCTTGAAGGCGACAAACCCGGAGCATGCAAAACTGCCTGACGCCGATATCAAGTTTCATCGCAAGGAGCGCGACCGGTTGACGATTGCCCTTGAACAGGCCCAAGCGGAGAGCCAACTCCCTGATGAACCATCCGCCCACCAGGCGTTGAATAACCTGCTGATTCGCCTGCGGCGGTCGACGTTGGGTCTAGGGCAGTCTGGGTGCTGACAAGTTTTTTTCGCCGCATCTTCACTGGGCGAAAGGGCTCCGTTCATCTCAAGGTTTTGAGTGGACTACCGCGTCCGTCGAATCATCTTTGGCGAGTTTTTCTAAACCACAGAAAGCACAGCCGATACGATGCCTGCATATTGCGATGGACGTAACTGCGCGCCAGCGCGCCACTTACGAACATTCATGCGCTTCATGCCGCGGAGCGGTGGCGCGCTCCGAAAAGTCATGCTATGCTTCTTGTGGAGGCGTGGCATGACAACGCGTCAGAGAATGCTCATAGTTCTCATGGTCATCGTGACCGTGATCCTGCTCGCAAACGGTGACGCCATCGCGGCATGGTTGGACCGACAGGGGCTGTTCGCCTGGGCCGGAGCGATTCGCGCCGAGTACCTGACCGGCACCGCGATCACGGTCATCGTCGTGATGTTCTTCCTGCTCGACCGCAGTCCGGTGTTTCCGCCGAACCAGGTGCCGATTTGTCGCTGCCCCGTTTGCGGCGAGGCAACAACCCGCGCGGGCCGCTACTGCGCCGCCTGCGGCAGCCGCGTGGCGTGATCGGATTCCATCGCGATCAGGGCTGGTTCCTCCCGATTCTCGTGCCTGCGCACGAGCCGCCGCAGCCTCGAACGTATTCCGACCGCCAGGTTGACTAGAGGGAGGTCGGATCAGTTAAGCCCCATTCCAGTAAAGGATGATAGCCCGAGATAGTGGACTTGGTTGCGGGCGCCGTCGCCGTCGCCCGCGACTACATCCAGCTCTACGGCGGCAAGACTGATACGCTGACGGTGTCGCTGGATCGAATCCAGAAGACCGCCACGGATAGCAAACATCAGCGATACTGAGTGTTCTTTGAATGCTCGCGCAATGCCGTGACCGTCTTGGGATCCCATCGCCTGTCGCGCGCATGAATTCGATTCGCGACAGCCGCTTCACTTGCTGAGTTGCAGGAGCATCGACCGGAACGCGAGCCGTCCGCATTTCTTCCGCAGTTGATTGATCTTGCGATGGTGACAAATCCCCAGGCGCTTCCCGCTGCCGCAGGCACACGACATCCTGTTGGCCTCTCGCTTCGGACGCGAGGCGAGATCCAGCATACTTAGATACTGCGCTTTGTTCTTCAACCCGAAAAGCGCGAGCAGATCCTTGATGTGCCCGGCGTCGCCTTGATCCAGCTCATCGAACGGCATTTTTTGTGTTATTCAAAGTACTTGCGACCATACAAGTAAGGGACGACGCACTTGTTGACGAAGTCGATCAGGCGCGGCCGTTGGCCGACTAGTATTCGCAACCGGATTCGCAACACCAGACAGAGTGCCTGGTACTCAAGCTTGTGAAAGTTGCGCGGAATGCGTCCGCCAGTTTCCCAGGCGCGCTGATCCTCGATCCGCATTCGAAGCCCGGGATATCACTCGGTGATGAACTTGATGTTTCCCCCAATGCGGATGAGAAAGGACTTGTTCAATTGAACCAACTGCGACCAGATCGGGTAGCCGACGTAACAGGCGTCCGCCAGCAGCAATGCGTCGTGGGGGAGGTTCGGGGCCATCTCCAGGAGATGGTGTTTTTCGCTCGCCCGGGCCTTGCCGATTCGCCAGTCCCAGAGCAGGCCGGCCTGGACTTCCACGATGGCCGTGATGAAGGCCTGCGGAAAGACACCATTGTCGGCAATCCCGAAGACCCCTTCGTGGTCGCGCGTGCGAGGCAGTTCCTCCTTGGTGCCGTCAACGGCGAGCAAACTCCACCCCCCCCATGTCGGGGAGGGATCGAAGACGTTGTCGCACGTGCTGGCGAAGGCTTGCCTTGACCTTCGGCAGAACATCCGGCGACTGTCGTTCCATCGCCTTGATCCAGCCGTTGTAAGTGCCTCCCACACGCCGCCGACGACGAAAGTCAATCGCCATGCACGACAAAGCGTCGTCACAGGCCGCCCGCAGGGGGACGTGATGCCCCAGCGCCATCAGCACAGCGGCCGTCGCGGTGGCCAGCGGCGTCCATCGCACCCGGCGCCCTGCAACCGGATCAACCATGCCACACAAACAAGCCAGAAAGCGAGTGATGCCTTCTACCAGGGGATGACGATACGATGAAGAGACGAAGTCTCCCTCAACGATCCTCCGATCGTTTCTCATGGCGTCCTTGCCTTTCTGTCCGGACAACAGAACATCGGCAAGGACGCCTTCTTCTTGCTACTTCAGTTCACGGCGTTGCCCAGCGGGGTCGGTTCATGTTACTGGGCCGATGTGACCGGCGGCGGCGCTGCGCTGGCCGCCGGCTACTGACTTTCAGCCCTTCGGGCTGGGGAGGACATTCAGTAATGAAATCGGTCTGTTCGAGTTATTTGTCCTGCATGCCGCGGGCGTCACCCCGTTTCACCTTGCCTTCCTGCGGCTCCTCGATCTTCATCGCCGATTGCCCGATGTTCTTGGGCGCCTTGCCGCACTTCGGGCACTCGCCAGCGTTGAGCGAACCAGTATCTTTGCACTCCTTGATCGAGCAGATGTAGAAGTTCGGCAGTTTAGCCCCGTACATGTGGCGATCGCCTTCGAATTGACTCGGGCAGCGCTCGCAGCAGAAATACACCCGCACGCCGTCGGCCAGCGAGATCGACGCCTTTGGGTCGATTTCCTTGCCGCTGACCGGGCATTTCGTTTGCGTCGTAAAGGCCCGCGAGACGTTCGAGAGATATTGGCCGGAGTTTTCATTGAACTGTTCGGGACACCTGTTACAGCAGAAATAGACTTTCTGCCCATAGTGGTCCACGAACACCGACTTGTCCAGCGCCCGGCCGGAAACCGGGCAGGACACCTGCACGAGCGGCAGCCCCAATAGCATTTGCTGCGCGTGGACGGCGGCGGCGTACTTGCCGGTATTGGACTGGTATTTTTTTATGCAGAAGCTGCAACAGTAGTACACGCGGCCCGCATCGCCGTCGACGAACACTTTCTTGTCGATCTTGTCCCCGCTCACCGGACACAGCGCCTCGACCTTGTCGGATTCGTCGGTCTTGGCGGGTTCGTCATGCTTGCCGTGGTCGTGATGGCGACAATGCTGGTGGCTATGCTCCTGCCCATGCGCCAGCAAGTGGCCAACTCCACACATGTGTAGGGCTCCTGCGCGGATGGCTCCACAGCCGGCCAGCGCCGCTACAACCGCCAGGACAGACAGACACCTTAAACTCTTCATTGTTATCATCGTTGTGGCTCCCGTCGTAAAGGAGGGCCTCGCCGGCGGGACGAACCATCTCGCCGACACAATTGCGGGCACGCCCCGCCATCCAACATACGACTCACCGGCGCCGTGATCTCTCGCGGGCCAGTATTCACGGGGTTTACGGCGAACCGCCGGCTGCCGTTACATCCTGCTCGACGAAATGTCCCTTGCGAACGCCGGCGCGCCAGAGCCATTCCTTGAGCAGGCAGTAGGTCACCGGCACGGTGAAGAGCGTCACCAATTCCAGCGTCATGCCCCAGACACTCGGCAGGGCCATGGGGATCATCACGTCCGCGCCGCGGCCGGTGCTGGTCAGGACAGGCATGAGGGCCAGGACCGTCGTCGTCGTGGTCATCAGGCAGGGTCGCACGCGTCGGACGCCGGCCTCGATGACGTTTCGGCGGATGTCGTCGATGCCGCGCGTCCGCCGCCGGGTGAAGGTCTGGTTCAGGTACGTGGTGATGACCACGCCGTCGTCCGTCGCGATGCCGAACAGGGCGATGAATCCGACCCAGACGGCGGTGCTGAGGTTGTAGGTTCGCAGGTTAAAGACGTCGCGCAGATTTCGACCGAAGACTTCGAAGTTCAGGAACCAGTCCTGCGCCGTGGCCCACAGGCCGATGAACCCGCCGGCCCAGACCACGGCGATGCCGACGAAGACCACCAGCGTCGTCGGCACGGAGCGAAACTGCAGATAGAGGATCATGAAGATGATGAAAATCGCCAGCGGCAGCATGACCGCCAGCTCTTTCTGGAAGCGGACCTGGTGTTCATAGGTGCCGGCGAATTTGTAGTGCAAGCCCGGCGGGAGGTGCAGCTCGCCGGTCTCCATTCGATGATCCAGCAGCCGCTTGCACTCCTCGACCACGTCCACCTCGGCGTAGCCCGGCCGCTTGTCGAACAGGACGTAGGACACTAGGAAGTTGTCCTCGCTTTTGATTTCCTGCGGCCCGCGGACGTATTCGATGGTGGCAAGCTGCGACAGCGGAATCTGCTCGTCGCCGCTGCCGGGAACGAAAATGCGCTCCATGGCCTCGACGTTGTCGCGGATTTCGCGCGGGTAGCGCACGCGGATGGGGTATCGCTCGCGTCCCTCGACGGTCGTCGTCGCCCGGATGCCGCCCAGGGCGATCTCGATGACATCCTGAACGTCGCGAATATTCACGCCGTAGCGGGCCATGCGCTCGCGGTCGATCTCGATCTCCAGGTACGGCTTGCCGACCACACGGTCCGGCACCACGGTCGCGGGCTCGACACCGGGAACTTCCTTGAGGACTTCGGCGATCTGGTAGCCCACCTGCTCGATTTCTTCGAGATCGTGGCCGTAGACCTTGACGCCCATCGGGGCGCGCATGCCGGACTGCAACATGACCAGCCGCGCGGAGATCGGCTGCAAGTAAGGCGCGCCGGTCACACCGGGGAAGTCCGCCGCATCCTGCACTTCCTCCCAGATGTCCCGCGCGCTCTTGATATGGTCGCGCCACTGGCGAATGGGGTCGCCCTTCTCGTCGAACACCAGTTCGCCGGTCCGCGGATCGCGCTGGTATTCCGACTTGTACAGAATGACCGTCTCAATCATGGACACCGGCGCGGGGTCCAGCGGCGTCTCCGCCCGGCCGATCTTGCCGACGACGCTTTCCACCTCCGGTATCGCGGTGATGGCCTTGTCCTGGGCGGAGATGGCTTCGAGCAGGGAACCGATGCCGGCGTGCGGCATCATCGTCGGCATGTACAGAAACGATCCTTCGTCCAGCGACGGCATGAACTCTCGGCCCAGACCGGGAAAGGCGTGCAGGCCGGCGGTCCACGTGCGGGCGTAAAGCGATCGCTTCTCCGGCGGGGCCTCGGCGTCCGGCGTGGGCAGCCAACTGAACGTCCGCCCGAAGCCGAGCCAGACGACCAGCCCGAACACGACCATGGCCGTCGGAAGCGACAAAAATGCAACCTTGTGGCGAAGGAACAGACTGAGCAGGTAGGGATAGTAATCAATGAAGATCAGTCGGAAGCCGGTCCAGACGACATTGAGCACGAAGACAAAGATCAGGTTTCGGATGACGCCTGCGCCGTGGCCCAGCGGCATCCAGTGAATCGTCAGGAGATAGAGCACCGCGGCGCCGGCGGCGTAACTGGAGGCATACACGCCGACGCGACGGGCACGCGGCGGCAGGAACGTTTCGATGATCGCCCACGCCGCGTAGATGGCCAGCAGCCATGCTGCGCCGTGGAGAGCAAGGCCGCCCCATACACCGGCAATTAACAATACCACTCTCCACGACCACCACCTGTAGCGTCCTGTGTTTCCTCCGGCCGACGAGCCCTTCGACGGCCGCCGGAAGATCAGGTCCGCCAGGGCCGGGAGGATCGTCAGCGCGACGATCACCGACGCAAGCAGGGCGAACGTCTTGGTATAGGCGAGCGGCTTAAACAGCTTGCCTTCCGGCCCAAACATCAGAAAGATCGGCAGGAAGGAGACCAGCGTGGTGGAGATGGCCGTCACCACCGCTCCGCCGACCTCGGTGGCGGCGCGGTAGACCGTCTCGGTGCGCGGCTCGCCTTCCGGGGCCTCGTCGAAGTGGCGCACCATGTTCTCGCAGAGGATGATGCCCATGTCCACCATCGTGCCGATGGCGATGACGATTCCGCCGAGTGACATCAGGTTGGACTCGACGCCCCAGTATTTCATCATGATGAAGGCCAGCATGATGCCGATGGGCAGGTTCAGGCAGATGAGCAGGGCGCTGCGGAAGTGCATGATGAAGATGATCACCACGAAAATGGTGATGAGCACCTCGGCGACAAGGGCGTCGCTCAGCGTGTCGAGCGTCTCGTGAATCAGCGTCGTACGGTCGTAAAACGGGACAATCCGCACCTGCGACACCGTTCCGTCGGGCAGGGTCGTCCTGGGAAGACCCGGCGATATCTCCTCGATCTTGGCGTGGACCCGATTGATGACTTCCAACGGGTTGGCCCCGTAGCGAACCAGCACGACGCCGCCGACGGCCTCCACGCCCCCTTTGTCCAACATGCCGCGCCGCAGGGCCGGTCCCAACTGCACCCGGGCCACGTTCTTTACGTAGATGGGCACGTTCTCCGTCACCCGCAGGACGATGTTCTCCACGTCCTCGACCGTTCGGACGAACCCCCTGCCGCGGACGATGTACTCGACGCCGTTCCACTCGATCGTCTCCGCGCCGACGTCGATGTTGGCCCGCTGGACTGCCGTGAAGACGTCCTGAAGCCGGACGTTGTGCGCCCGCATCGCGTCGGGATCGACGTCGATCTGATACTCACGGACGTATCCGCCGACGCCGGCCACCTCGCTGACGCCGGGAATGCCCTGCAGCGCGTAGCGGACGTACCAGTCCTGGATGCTCCGCAGCTCCATCAGGTCGAAGCCGCCGTGCGATCCCTCCAGGGTGTACCAGAAGACCTGCCCGAGACCCGTGGCGTCCGGGCCGAGCATCGGCTCGACGCCCTCGGGGAGCCACTGCCGGGCGACGTTCAGCTTTTCCAGCAGCCGCGCGCGACACCAGTAGAAGTCGAATTGCTCCTCGAAGATGACATAGACTACTGAAAAGCCGAACATCGAGAACGCGCGGATCGTCTTGAAGCCCGGCGTCCCCTGAAGCGTCGTGGTCAGTGGGTAAGTGATCTGGTCTTCCACGTCCTGCGGGCTGCGTCCCGGCCAGTCGGTGAAGACCACCTGCTGGTTCTCGCCGATGTCGGGTATGGCGTCCACCGGGATCGGATCGCGCGGGATGATCTCCTCCTCGAGGGCGAACGGCATGAACCGATATCCGCCGAGCAGCACGAAACCGACGAGCAGAAAGACCACCAGCTTGTTGTGCAGGCAGAAGTGGATGACGTGATCCACGATCCCGCGGCGTGGCGCGGCGCTGCCTGGTTGCTCCTTGGAATCAGTCATCGGACGCGCGCTCCTTTCCGTCGTGCCCGATCACCCCCCGGACCTCGCCGCAGCGGAGCATCTTCGCGCCGAAGTAGGCATTGCGAATCACCGGTTCCGCCTGCAACCAGTAGGCCCCCTTGTTGTTCAGTGCCATCGGACAATAAGCGCGGTAGACCTTCCCCGCGCCTTCGTGCCCGAACGTCCGCAGCAGCAGCTCCACCGCGGCGTTGACCTCCACCAGCCGCAAACGCAAATCCTCGATGTCGATCTTCGCATCGTCGGGCGCCGCCGCGACAACCTTGCCCGCCAATTCAAGAAAGTGCTCGGCGTCGTCGCCTGCCAGCCCATGTAGCGCCGGCGCCTCGCCGCTGAGGCGCTTCGCCGCCTGGCGCAGCGCCGCGAGCGCCTGCCGCGACTTGTCGGCGTTGTCCGCCGCCAGCGCCTCTGTCAGCTCCAGATACGCCGCGATGATCGGCCGCACGTGGGCGTGATATGCCGCGCCGGCCACGGCCCGCGACGCGATCTCCTGCCGATCGTCGTTCTTACCGACGGAATGACGATGTTCCCCACCCGGCGGCTGCATCATGCTCGGCCTGGCCTGGATCTGCATGGCCGAGTCGATCATCAGCGCCCCGCGCGTCACGACCCGTTCGCCTTTTTCGACGCCGGACATCACCACGTACCATTCGCCCACCCGCGGCCCCAGGTCCACGACGCGCCCCTCGTAGCGCGGGGAGCCGTCGTCATTCTTTTCGACGTACACCACCGCCCGTCGACCGGTCAAAAGTACCGCCGTGTCGGGGATGGTCAGCGCCTTTTCCGCCGGCGTCTCTGTTCGGGCATAGCCCAGCGACTCCGCCGCCACCAGGTCCATCCCGCACAGGTCGCAATCGGCCGATTCGTCTTTCACGATTTCCGGGTGCATCGGACAGACCCACTTGCCCGCCAGTTCGTTCGACAGGACCTCGCCGTCCTCGCCGAGCTGCACCTTCAACCGTGCCCGGATGAACATCCCCGGGCGCAGGCGAAGGTCCGGATTGGGCACGCTGAGCCGCACGCGGACCGTCCGCGTCGCTTCGTTGAGCACGGGATCGATGTAGGCGACTTTGCCGGTAAACGTGCGGCCGGGAAACGACTCGGTCTCGAACTCCACCGGCTGGCCGTATCGCAGGAACTGCACGTCCAGTTCGTAGGCGTCCAGGAGGACCCACAAGCGCTTGAGGTCCACGACCGTGAAGAGCCGCGTGCCGGTCTCGACATACATCCCCTGAAAGGCCGTTCGATCGACGACCCAGCCCTCCATCGGAGCGTCGATACGCATGTGATCCGACGGCCGGCGCTCGCGTCGCAGCCGCTCGATCTCATCCTGCGGGATGCCCCACAGTTCCAGCTTGCGGCGGGCGGCGTCGAGCATCGACTCGGCCGTGCTCAGTGCCATACCGGTGACATCCGGCTGTTGCCGGGTCCGGTCCAGCCCCTCCAGGGCCAGCAGGTATTCGCGCTGGGCGACCAGCAGTTCAGGGCTGTAGATTTCGCAGAGGTGATCTCCCCGGCGGACCATGATGCCGGTGTAGTCCACGAACAACCGGTCGATCCGTCCGGGGATGTAGCTGCTGATCTGCGTGATGCGCGTCTCGTCGGAGGCCACCTTGCCGACCATGCGAATCTCGTAGTGTACCTCGCGCATGGACGCCTCGATCGTCTCGATCTGTGCCAGAACTCTGGCACGAGGCGAAAGCGAGAGCACCGGCAGTTCGTCCGACGAATCGTCGTCGGCCCGAACCGGCACCAGGTCCATGAAGCAGATCGGACACGGCGTCTGCTTGGGCAGCTTGATCTGGGGATGCATCGAGCAGGTCCAGTACTTGATGTCGTCCGCCGCTGCCGTCGGCGCCGCCGACGTCGCTCCATCGCCCCCGCGGCCGCCGGTGCAACGACCGATGCCGAAAACCACGAACAGCACGATGACCGCCACGGCCACGCGCACGAACCGCATCCGCCATGCCTGATAGGCAAGCTCGATCGGCCAGTTCGGCGGGGGCGCGTCCGGTGTGCGCGGCGTTTCATCCGTCGGAATCGGTTTATCTGTCATAGGTCACCTCTTGCCTTTCGGTGGCACGTGGCTGCGGCGTACGCGCCTGCGCTTCGGCCTGGTCCGGTTGCGACCCATCGGTCAGGCGCAGTTCGCCGCCGACGGCCCGTTCGAGTTCGGCGACGCTGCGGCGATATTCCCGGAGAAATTCCGCAAGTTTGTCCCGTGTGTCGATCACGTCCTCCTGGGCCCGCAAATAGATGGTGATGTCGGTCATCCCGGCCACGTAAGTCTGGCGGGCCAGTTCGAGGTTGCGCTCCACCTGCGGCAGGATGACCTCGCGGTAAAGGGCGAGTTGATCGTGGGCCTCGGCCTGACGGGTCAGCATCTGCCGCACGTCGCGGACGACCGACTGAAGCAGGTCGTCATACTCCGCGAGTCGCTGCTGATACTCGTGAAGCGCCTTGGCGGTCTGCGCCTGATTCCAATCGAAGATCGGTACTTCCATTTCGATCATGGGACCGAGCGTGTACTTGATGTCGCGCGGCGGACGGGCGCGCGGGCTGAGGCGCGGCAGCGAGGGCATCGCCGTCTCGCCGGACAGACCGCGTTCCAGGCCGCCGGCCGCGGCGTCGAAGGCCCTCGCCCCGGCGCTCGGTCCCGCGGAGCGCGGCGCCGGCGAACGCTCGAAGGTGAATCCGACGGCCAGTTCCGGCCAGCCCTCGCGCCGGGAGAGCTTGATCCGGCGTAGCGCCGCTTCGGTCGTCCACTGCAAGGCCCTGAGGTCCAGCCGCTGTTCCGACGCGAGCAGGACGATCCGCTCCTCCGACGGCGGCGCTTCCGCCGGCGCGGTCTTCTCATCCTCGTGCTCGACGCGCCAGTCCACACTCGCCTCCGCATGACCCATCATCGCCAGAAGCGCGTGCTTCTTCTCTTGCAAGCCCGCCTGCTTGGCCAGCAGATCGGACCGCAGCCGGTCGTGGCGGATGCGCGAAAGATTGACCTCGACCTGGCTCGCCTGACCCGACGCCTGGCGGATTTCGATGATGCTCGTGGACTGTTCGACGAGTTCCATGTTCGCGCGGATCAGCTCGACGGCCCGCTGGGCGTACTGGATTTCCGCGTAGTTCTTCTTGGCTTCAGCCGCCGTCTCGACGGCGCGATCCGCGACGCGTAAAATCGCCTCCTGCAATTGCGCCTTCGCCAGTTTTGTTCGTGCGGGGATCAGCCACAGATCAGCCAGTGGTTGCATTGGCAGCGCGCTGGATCGCAACATCGACCGCCCACCACCGGAAGGAAACATCATCATGAAATTGATGACCGGGTTGGAGAGCAGGCCGGCCTGCACCAGGTCGGCGTTGGCCTGACCGATCATTTCGAGATCGGCGCGCAGTGAGCGATTCTCGCGCAGTGCCGTAAAGACGGCATCCGCAAGGGTCATAACGGGCCCGTCTTTCCAGGTGGGCGCCTCCTCGTTCCACGGCGCCATCCAGTCCGGCCGCTGTCCCGTGTACGCCTCGGCAAGATCCATCGCCTCTTCAATCTTTGGAGAGGAATCAAGACTCGCGCAACCGGTCAGCAACATCACGCCTGCAAACATGGATAAGTGCAATCGCCAATACATGTTGATCCTCGAGTCAGTCTGGACCCTTCTGCTGCATGGAAATTCGTCCAATCGGGCATGCCCGGACGGCGAAGAACCGGTTACCCGTGCGCAGCATCACGTAATGCTGCGCATGGTAAAGCACCGGCACGCCGATGCTCCTTGGCAAGGGTGCAGCAGTCAGATCAGCAGAACAGTCGAGGCGATAGCAGGGCTATCAGGTGGAGGCCCATGAAAGGATCGTTGCAGAAGCGAATGGGCTTCAATCGAAGTGATATCAACCGCAGCGTCGGTCATTGCGGCGAAATCCAGCGCGCGACACAGAATGTTGATCGTGCAGACGGACGTTTGTGGAATAGAGTAATCCGCGTTGCAAGGACAGATAGCGAACTCAATCGGCAACTCGCTCGATGGCGCACTCGGTTTCTCGCAACCGCACGGGCACGACTGGCTCGATGGACAACAGCAGCACTTCGTTTGCGCTACATCCGACACGACAACCACGCGCGGCACGATCGCAGCCGCAGACATCTGCCAGCTCAGACATGCAAGAATGGCGATTACGACCCGCATGGGTTCATTCTAACACCGCGGATCGGCTGGATCAATCTTCTGCCGCCCGACTGTGTCCAGGAGTCGATCTACTTCTTCTGAGGTTGGTTCCTGCCCGATAGAATCTATCCAGTAGAGGGGAGCAGAGAAATCATATTCATAATAATTGACTGAACCAGATGCGAACTCCATCGGGTCGCGTTGCAGCCATCAGGCCGGGCGTATTGGAGGGCGAACGGGTCGCTCCGCCGTGGGCTGCGGACAGCGTTCGACTAACATTCAAGGTGGACTGAAACCAGGGGGAAGGTCACCGTAGCCAAGCGGATCGTTGTTGACGGCCGGCCTTAACGGGTGTTACACTAGATTATGATGCGTCGAAGAGTCTTCAGCTTGGCCGTTTGGGGAGTGCTCCTCACAATGGAGCCGATGGCGTCACTCGCGCTCGGTCCGCTTCATCTGCATGAAGGCGAGACCGCTCCTCATCGCGATCACGAAAGTCAGGATCAGGCGACGGTGGTTGCCGTGCCGGTAACGCCGGCCGTGACGACCCATGCGACGAAACTCCTGCCCACGGCATCGGTCGCGATCATTGATCAAGCAGCCACGATTCTAACGATGGCGGTCATTGCGTTGCCGCGAACGGCGTGTGGGCCTAGATCGCCCCCATCCGGTTACGCCGCTTCTTCTCTTCCCCTTCTGATCTGATTAGGCCAGACCGACTTCGTTCGTCTGGACGCGGTTGATCCGCGCCCGGGTGGTCCGCGCCAGCACTGGCGCGTTGTGAAGTTCTTCGGATCTGGTCTTCGATGAAATATCGATTCGTAATTTCCATATCGCTATTGGCAATCATCTCGATTTCCGGGTGCGCGAGCCTCGATCCCGGTCGGGATTACGAGCGAACCGCGCAGCACGTCGAGTCCGCGTTCGGCGAGTCCGTGGATTTTCATCCCGACAACGAGAACACGATTCGACTCCGTGTGGATGAATTGCTTCGGGACGGCCTGACTGTCGGAGAAGCGGTTCAGGTATGTCTCCTGAACAATCCGCGGTTTCAGGCGGAGCTTATGAAGATTGGCGTGGCTCGCGCCGGACTTGTGCAGTCCGGACTGCTCTCGAATCCGGTACTCTCGTTTGCTCCGCGGTGGCCCGACGGTGGCGGCCTCTCGAATCTCCAATTGGGGCTGGCACAAAACATCGCCGAGCTTTGGCAGCTTCCATATCGCCGGCGAGCCGCGGAACGCGACTTGGATCGCACGCTCCTGGAGGTCGCCGACCAAGCCAGTACCTCTGCCTATCAAACCCGCCTCGCCTACTATCGGATTCTTCGCGACGAGCGGGGTGCTGAGATTGCGACGGAAAACGAGCGGCTGACATCGCGGCTTGTCGATCTGGCGATCGGTCGCCGCGATGCCGGAGCCGGTAGCGACGTGGATGTTCAATTGGCGAAGGCCCAGCACGCCGATGCCAAACTGCGATTCGGGAACGCAACTTTGGCGATTGCGGAATCACGTGCCGAATTCGTGAGGCTGCTCGGTCTGACATTGGCGCCGGAGAACGTGCTTCTGGTTGACTCGCTTCCTCTAACGATGTTGGCGGCCATTACGCCCGCAGAATTGATTGGCGTCGCCAGAACCGCGCGGCTCGATCTGAAAGCAGCGAGCATGGCGGTGGACTCTGCGGCGGCACGAGTCGATTACGAACGCTCGCGGTTAATCAAGTCATTCGAGCTTGGTGTCTCCGCTGAAAGAAACGCGCAGTGGAGCAAGAGTCGCGGTGCTGGCGGACTTGGGCTGGAGGGGAGCGCGGAGATTACGGGAGACGGCCTGGTTCCCAGTGTCAGCGTTACTCCGCAACCAAGGGAACCGAGTCGGAACGAGTGGGTTGTCGGACCCAGCTTGAATGTTGAACTCCCAATCTTCGACCAAAACCAGGCGCAGATTGCAAAGGCGGAATTCGTACATCGCCAAGCCACGAAGTTAACCGAAGCGATTGGACAGGATGTGCAGCGTGATGCCTACATCGCGTCGGCACGCCTGAAGACAGCCGCTGAGAATGTTCGACTGTTTCGTGAAGAGCTTATTCCGCTTCGCGAGCGAGTTGCGACGCTTGGCGAAGACGGCTACCGCGCGGGACGAACCTCCTTCCTGGTGGTCGTGCAGGCGCAACAGGCGCTTCAGGAGGCGCGGGCAGGCTTTGTCAGTGCCTTGGAGGCCTACGCGGCAGCCCTCGCCGAAGTCGAACGCGTCGCGGGCTGTCCCTACAGCGGGATCGTCCAATCTACGATAGAAGCTCAGGGCGACCGCGAACAAACCCCAGAATTGGAACCGCGTATTCCTACATCCATGCCGGCGGAGGCGAGGCCATGAAGACGAAACTAATGCTATTCTTGTTACTTATCAGCGGCCTTCCGTGCCTTGGATGCCGAGACGACGGCCAAGCCGCAACGGGTGGAGCCGCCACATCGTCAAACGGCGCGCCGCCGACACCGATCACCAATCGCGTCGATGTGCCCGACGCAGTGCGCCGCAACCTCGGCATCACGTTCGCCAGAGTCGAGGCTCGGTCGGTTTCACAAACGATTCGGGTTCCTGGCCGGTTTGAGTTCTTGCCGGATGCACGGCGCGAGTATCGAACGATGCTCGCCGGTCGAGTCGAACTCATGGTGAAGCAGTTTCAGCGAGTTGAACCGGGCACGCCGCTCTATCGTTTGGACTCACCTTCCTGGAATGAGCGGCAACAGAAGCTCGCGGAAACGGAGGCAGAGGTTCGCGAGTTTGAGAAGCGGGTCGAGATGATGGAGCCGCTCCTGAAAGCCCATGAACAACATCATCGCAGCATTGAAGAGCAGGTCCGAATCCTGACCGCACAAGCGGAGCGATTGCGAAGAGGAGCCGAAGGCGGAAGTGTCAGCACCGGTGAACTGTCTCAGGTTCAAGCAGCATTGGCGGAATCGAACACGAAACTGGCGGAGGTGATAGAAAAGGAGGCCCAGTTGGCCGTCATGCGTGTTAAAGTCAGTGCCAAACTCGATGCTGCCAGGCGGCGATTCGGACTGCTGCAAGACTCTGCGGCAATGGTGTTGGGTATTTCATACGCAGACCGGAATCAGAACAACAATGCCAACGATACTGCTCTGTTCTGGCACGAATACGAACGCGTCGAAGTCGTTGCAGGTTCCGCCGGACAAGTTGACTCCATATCAGTCACCAACGGCGCGTGGGTGGACGCAACGAGCCTCGTGCTAACGACCGTGGAGCCGGAGAAAATTCGCTTTCATGCCCACGGCATGCAGAGCGATCTCGGTCGATTTCGCGACGGGCTTCCGGCGCGGGTCGTTCCACCTCGCGGCGGGACCATTGAATTGCAGGATACGATGCAGGGTACGCTCTCGCTCGGCGTCGCCGCTGACCCAGAGCAACGCACGATCGACCTGTACGTGGTGCCGGCAAGACTCACCACCTGGGCACGTTCCGGAGTGACGGCACATCTTGAAATTACTCTGGCCGAAACGACAGACGAACTTGCCATTCCGGTCGGCGCAGTCATTCAGGACGGACTGAATAAACTCTTCTTCCGGCGCGATCCGAAGGACCCCGACAAGGTGATTCGCATGATGGCCGATCTCGGCGTGAGTGACGGCCGCTGGATCGTCGTGAAGAGTGGATTGCGCGAAGGCGACGAGGTCGTTTTTGACGGAGTCTATCAGCTCATGCTCGCGACTTCGGCCGACAGCCCCAAGGGCGGGCACTTTCATCCTGATGGAACATTTCACGAGGGAAATGAATGATGCGGCTCGCAATAAAGACAGGCAAAATTCGTAAATGGAGCATTCAGTGCTCGCGAAACTGATTTCATTCTCGCTCAAGTATTCGTCGCTGGTCCTGATGGTCTGCGGCCTCTTGGTGGCGTTCGCGGGCTATCTGATCCCGCATATGCCGGTGGACGTGTTCCCCGAGTTGAACGCGCCCACGGTTGTCATCATGACGGACGCCGGTGGCTTCGCCGCCGACGAAATAGAGCAGTACGCTACGTTCCCGATTGAGACATCAGTCAACGGACTGCCGGGTGTGCGACGGATCCGAAGCGGAAGTGCTGGCGGGCTGTCGCTCGTCTGGGTCGAATTTGACTGGGGCACGGACATCTATCGCGCCCGCCAGCTTGTCACTGAACGTCTCGCATCTGTGCGAGATGCTCTACCAGCCGACGCACACGCGGAGATTACGCCGATTACCTCCATCACCGGCGAAATCATGCTGCTGGCGCTCTCGTCGCCGGATGGAAAAGTGAGCGACCTGGACCTTCGGGCGTACGCGGAATTCGACTTGCGCAACCGGCTGCTTGCCATCCCAGGCATTTCGCAGGTCGTCGCGATCGGCGGCGAGCTTCCGGAGTACCAGATCAATATCCGGCAGGACACGCTTCAGCTTTTTGAACTGACGATTACCGACGTTGCGGAGGCGGCGCGGGCGGCGCACAGCACGGCCAGCGCGGGGTACCTTCCAAACGTGGAGCGACGGGAATTGCCGATCCGCCAGACGGCTCGCGTAAAGAGTGTGGCGGACATCAAGGGCACGATCATCAAGTACCACGAGGGCACGCCCGTCGTCATTGGCGACGTGGCCGATGTGGTTCTCGGGCCGGCGCCCAAGCGCGGGACTGCCGCTAACCAGGGGCGCTCGGCCGTTGTGCTCACGATTCAGAAATCGCCCGGTACGAATACGTTGGCGCTGACCACTGACGTGGACCGGGCTCTCGATGAAATCGAGAGGAGCGTGCCGTCGGGAATCGTGCTCAACCGCAAAGTGTTTCGACAGGCCAATTTTATTGAACGATCAGTCCGCAATGTCCAGCACGTCCTGCGCGACGCAACGATCATCGTCGCGATCATACTTGTGCTCTTTCTCATGAACGTCCGAACGACGATTATCACTTTGACGGCGCTGCCAGTCTCGATCGCAGCCGCACTGCTTGTCTTGTGGATTTGGGGACTGTCCATCAACGTCATGACGCTGGGCGGACTGGCCATCGCCATCGGCGAGCTGGTCGATGATGCGATCATTGATGTGGAAAACGTCTTCCGCCGTTTGCGTGAGAATCTGAGCAAACCCGCCAATCAGCGGAAGCCCGTTGTTCAAGTCATCTTCGACGCCAGCAACGAAATTCGCAGCGCGGTTGTCTTCGCCACGATCATCATCGTCATGGTATTCGTGCCGCTGCTCTTCCTGCAAGGACTGGAAGGTAGGTTCTTCCGGCCTCTGGGCGTCACTTACATCGTTTCGATCCTGGCGTCTCTCGTCGTCGCGCTGACGCTAACGCCTGCCCTCTGTCGCTTCTTGCTTGCAAGGAACCACGAAAAGGAGGATTCCGCCAGTTATGCTCACACTGACGGATTTCTTGTGCGCTGGCTGAAGCGGCGGTATGAGCCTTCGCTTCGCAAGGCAATCCAACATCGGAAATGGGTCTTGTCGTTAACCCTTGCGGCGACCGGGCTGTCGCTCTGGCTTCTAACCACGTTTGGGACCAGTTTCCTGCCGGGCTTTAACGAAGGCACATTCACCGTGTTCCTGATGAACCCGCCGGGAACGTCTCTCGTGGAAAGCGACCGCGTCGCCCGAAGTATTGAATCGCGGCTGATGACGATTCCTGGCGTCACGAGCGTTACGCGTCGTACGGGCCGGGCTGAACGAGACGAACACGCCCAGCCTCCCAGTGATTCTGAGATCGATGTTGTTCTCGACGCGAATGCAAACAAGAACGAAGTCAAGCGACAGGTACACGACATTCTTCGAGACGTTCCTGCAATCGTCACCAGCGTCGGCCAGCCGATCGAGCATCGGCTGTCACACATTCTGTCGGGAACGCCTGCCGCGATCGCCATGAACATCTATGGCGAGGATCTTGGCAAGCTCCGCGAACTGGCTGCGCGGGTGGAAACCGAATTGAAGGGCGTACCCGGCGTGCGCGATATCAATGCCGCTCGCGAAGTCATGGTCACGTCGCTGCCCGTTCGGTATCGCCTGGAGGATCTCTCGGCCGCCGGTCTGACGCCGGCCTCCGCCGCGACTCAAGTGCAGCAGGCATTCTACGGCGAGCGTGTGGCGCAAATCCACCAGGGTGTGCGGCGATACGACATGGTCGTTCGTCTTACGGCCGAAGATCGCCAGAACATGCAACAACTTCGCGATCTGCAACTCCGCGGAGTCGGCGGAGCGCTCGTGAGACTGGCCGAAGTCGCAGACATCGGCCCCGAGCAGACATCAAATCTCATTGCCCGCGAGAATGCCCGCCGTAAGGCCGTCATTTCGTGCAACGTCGTCGAGGGCTTTAACCTGGGTGACACGGTGGAGGCCGTGCGACAACGGGTTGATCCAGTCGTTAGCGCGGCCGGTTACACTGTTCAATACGGCGGACAGTTTGAAGCACAGCAATCGGCCGCGAGGACCATTCTTGTCGCAGGTGCCGGCGTGATACTGGTCATGCTTCTGCTGCTTCAGCTCTCAAGTGGCTCGTGGCGCGCCGCTTTTCTCGTGATGGTCAACCTCCCGTTGGCGCTGATCGGCGGCATCGTGGCGGTTTACCTGACCGAATGCGAGAACCCGTTGCGAAACACGTTTGCGTTGTTCGGGCTGTCGAGCACTCGGTATGAAGCGCCCGTCATCTCCATCGCCAGCATGGTCGGATTCGTGACGCTATTCGGCATCGCTGTTCGCAACGGCATCTTGCTCGTGAACCACTATCAACAACTCATCGCACAGGAATCCAAACCGCTTGGCGATGCGATCATGCAGGGATCAATGGAACGCCTCGTGCCGATTCTCATGACAGCGCTTAGTGCCTCGCTGGGGCTTCTCCCGCTGGCCCTCGCCAAGGGCGAACCGGGCAGCGAACTGCTCGCGCCTCTCGCCATCGTCGTCCTAGGCGGGCTGATTACGTCTACGTTCTTGAACCTTGTCGTCGTACCTGCCGGCTATTCACTCGTATTTGGCCTGAAGGTCAAGCCGGCGTCATCTGTCGCTCCCGCCTCGGTGAAGTCGGGACAACTTGAAGGAGTATAAATTATGACAAGTCGATCGGTTTCGTTCTCGATTCTTGTATCTATATCACTACTTACCGGCTGCGACCGGAAGTCCGAGCAACCTTCAAATCCATCTGCTGTGACGCCGAAGCCGGAGGTCACGGCTCCGAAGTCGCCAATTGATGGACACACGGGCGAACTGATTGAATTAGGCGAGACGACGCTGGAGGGGATCAAGATCAAGGCAACTCGCGACAAGGGTGACATTAAACCGGGCGGCGACGCCCCGATCGACGTCTGGTTGAATGGTGGTCTCGGCGATGCTGGGGCCGTGCGATTCTGGATCGGAACAGAAGACGCTAAAGGTTCGGTCAAGGCGAAAGCCGACGTTGAAGCCGGACACTGGCACACGCATGCTGAAGTTCCCGAGCCGCTACCCGCTGACAGCAAACTGTGGGTCGAAATCGAATCGAAGGATGGCCGGAAACATACGACGTCGTTTCCTTTGAAGATGTGAGGCGAAAACCAATGTTTCGCGATACGTGGTTTTGGGCGTTTCTTGCAGCGATAGGTTGGTTTATCGGTCTTCCGGTAGTGGGCTCGAATTCACTTGGAAGACGACTCGGCATTTGCAACCTACATACTCTCGGTTTCGACGGGTCCAGGCGGATTCGACGAGGATGAAGACGGACACGTTGACGCCTGCGACAACTGCCCGACGGTTCAGAATTCCGATCAACTCGACACAGACGGCGACGGCGTGGGCGATGCCTGCGATCCATGCCCGACCGTGCTGGGAACCGAGTGTGACGTACTCGGCGACATGAACTGCGACGGCGTGCTCGACCTGGACGACGTGCCGGCGATGGTGCTGGCCCTGCTCGATCCCGACGCTTACGCAATCACGTACCCCGACTGCGACATCACCGCCGGCGATATCAACGAAGACGGTAACGTCGACGGGCTGGATCTCCAGGGCTTCGTCGAACTGATCGCGATGCCGTGAGTCATGTTGTGAACTGAGGCTTTGCCCCAAAGTGACGAGGCGCGGCACCCACCGCGCCTCGTCATTCTGTACGCGCCTGATCTTCCGGAGAAACAGTTCTGAAGGGCATGCACGAGACTGCCCTCAAACTGCCCTCAAAACGCATCACGAGACGGTAGAAAACCGTGGAGGAACAAGACATCAGCGAGACGGGCGAAGTCGTTGTCGCTTTCGAGGTTTCGACAATAAACGAGAGCGTGGCAGAGGTTGAGCATTCGCGCGAGAACGATTCCCCCTTGGTCCGAGATGGCCAGCACACAACCAGCGCCAGCTTGAGCCGAGTCCATACTCGGCGTCGATTCGGTTTGAAGGAGAACGAACCCGGCGCTCGCCGAGACCGAACTGCTGTGAGGTGATGCGTCGCGCAAGGATGATCTATCGGCCTCTTCAATAACTTGGATCATGCGACTTGAATTCCCGAGGCGATTCCCCGGTTCGAATCACCGCGGCGTGATTCCCCGACGGCTGCTTGTTATTCTTCGTCCACTACGACCGCCGGGTTGGCTAAGGAGCGGTCGCCGCGACGCCCCAAGACTGCTCATTCCTTACATGTCGGCGGCGGTATTGGATCAGGCCCAGTCCGACCATGAGAGCACGGTAACGCCCTGTCGCTTGTATGAACTATTACCTCCGTACACGAGCCCGGAGACGCCCTCGGATTGATCGGCGAGCTCTTGCCAGTACTTGATGTCAGCAAAAAAGTCGCTCGCAATGGTCTGGCCGGACTTGATCTCAACGGGGATTTGTTTCGTCCCCTGGTCGATCAGAAGGTCGATTTCATGACCGGCTGAATCCCGCCAGAAAAATAGGTCCGGTTCCTCGCCACGGTTGTAGAAGTTCTTCAACGCCTCGGACACGGCCCAGGTCTCGAAGATCGGCCCGCGGGCGGGATGCGTGTCAAGGTCAGCAGGTTTCTGAACGCGAAGCAGATAGCAAAGAAGGCCGGTATCGAGAAAGTAGAGTTTGGGCGACTTGATCAGTCGCTTATTGAAGTTCCGATGGTGGGGCCGCAGTAAGTAGACGATGTAACTCGCTTCGAGGATCGACAGCCAACGCTTGACGGTCGTATGAGAGATTCCGGCGTCGGCTGCAAGCCCCGAAGTGTTGAGCAATTGACCGCTACGGCCGGCACAAAGCCGCACGAAACGGCCGAAGCTCTCAAGGTCGCCGACGTTGAGCAAATCGCGCACGTCTCGTTCCAGGTAAGTCTGATAGTAACTCCCAAGCCACTTTTCGGGTTTGACATCCTTACCATGTATTCGCGGGTACCCACCCTTGAATAGCGTTTCGAAAAGATTACCGTGCTTCGGCCGCCTTGCCGGAGCGACGACAGGGGGTTTCCGGATTGACTTATCGATGTTTGTGATAGGTTTGGCCACGAGTTCGGATCGGCTCAATGGAAGGAGCCGCAACACGGCGCAGCGGCCGGCAAGCGACTGGCTGACGCTTCGCAGGAGGAGAAAGTTCTGGGAGCCGGATAGGATGAACTGCCCCGACCTGTTCTCATCGTCAACGATTCCCTGAATATAGGAAAACAACTCGGGCGCGTGTTGAACCTCATCGAGAATCACCCTTCCGCGAAACCGACCCAGAAAGCCGCGAGGGTCTTCGAGAGCGAATCGTCGGTTTTCAGGGTCCTCCAGAGATGCGTAGCTGTGCCGTGGGAAGACCGCTTTCACCAGGGTGGTCTTACCGGATTGTCGTGGGCCGGTCACAGTCACGACTGGAAAATCCCGAGCTGCGGCTCTTAGGATTTTGGTCAGGTGTCGTGCAATCAAGAGCGACCTCCATGCAATTTGAACATCTAATATTCAATATGCACTGGCGAGCCCGGCCTGTCAAGCCCCGATAAGCACTCCCGCTGACGTGCGCCGTCCGGCATTCCGGCATCGGGGCAGGGGTCATCCGATAGCGTGTCGTCAGGGTTGTCTTTCCGCAAGTTTCTTTTGTTCTTCAATCACGTCGTTAAGCGCGCTCGTCCACTCAGGAAGGAGTGGATGGCTCTCGTCGGGGACGTTCGATTTTATTTCCACGCCATGTCGATAGATCGACTCTGCTTCCGCCAAACGTCCTTGTTTCTGCCGCAATTGCCCGATGTTGAAATGGGACAACAGCGTATGGGGGTGGCTTTCGCCCAGCGTGCGCCGACGCGCCTCGAACACCGCATGGAGCACCGGCTCGGCCTCGGCCGTCCGGCCGGCGCCCCCGTATGCAACTCCCAGGTTGGACCGGGTCATCAGCGTCTGCGGATGGTCATCCCCAAGAACGCGCGACTGCATTTCAAGCGCCTCGACCAGGAGCGGAATTGACAGATTGTACTCCTGCCGCTGGTTGTGGATCGCGGCCAGGACTGCCATTGCGTTTATCGAGTCGGGGTGATCGCTTCTTCCGATTGAGCGCGCGAGTTCAACCGCATCCTTCAGCGTTGCAATCGCCTGCTCCGTGCGATCCGTGCGGCCGTAGCACGTCGCCAGGTTGACCAGCGAACTGACGGTATCGAAAGAGTCCGGCGCCAGGCGGCGCATACCTTCCGCTGCTTCGACGAGCAACGGCTCGGCTTCGGCGTACTTTCCGAGCTGCAACGGTACGAAGCCCAGGGAGCTCAACGCAGAGCACGTCATGACATGGTCATCCGAGAAAGCGTGGCGACCCACCGCCACCAGCTCGACCAACTGGGTTTCCGCGTCCAGGTAGCGCCCTTGACTGTAATAGAGACTGGCAAGCATCGCCGTCGATTCGAATCGCTCCGGATCTGAATCGTCGAGGTGCTGGTTCCGGAGGGCCACGGCACGTGCGATGTGTTTCTCCGCTTCCGGATACTCTCCCAATCTCAGAAACGTGCTCCCAAGAATGATGCGCGTGGCCGCTTCAACCAACGGTTCATCCGGAAACCGTCCTTCGATCTTCTGAGCCGCCGCGTTCAGAACGTCGCGCATGAGAATGTCGCGGTTGGGCGTATTGTCCGGACTTACAGCCGCGAGCAGGTCTTCGTTGAGAAACCGGGTCACGCTCGCTGCGATGCGTGCCTCGCGCTCGGCCGAGCGTCGCGCTTCCGCCTCTTTTTGGCTCGCGGCAATTGCTCGAGATTCGGCCTCGCGGGCGACATCGCGCTGGGCGCGGGTTTCTACTAGCCCGAAGGTCAACCCACCGATTGTTCCCAAGAGTGTCAACAGGACGCTGGCGACAAGCAGGCGATTGCGACGCACGAACCGGCGGACGACGTAGGTCGCCGTGGGTGGCCGAGCGAGAATCGGATCGCCACGCAAGTACCGGCGAAGATCGTCCGCCAGCGCCGCCGCCGAGGCGTATCGGCGCGATTTGTCCTTCTCCAGCGCCTTGGCGACGATCGCGGTCAGATCGCCACGCAGCGAAGGGAGCGTCTTTCCCAGGTACGCGGGCTCAACCTCCATCATTCGCCGGGCCGCCTCCAGCGGGTGCAGGCCCTCCAGATCCAATGGCAATTTTCCCGCCAGCAGTTCATACAGAATGACTCCGATGGCGTAGACATCGGAGCGCGTGTCAATCTCGCGCCATTCGCCGCGGACCTGCTCCGGGCTCATATAGGCAAGCGTACCGATCCAGTGCCCCGATTGCGTCAACCTCGCGCTGAGTTCCATTTCACCGCCGAAGGCCTTGGCCACGCCGAAGTCGAGAATTCTTGGGTGGCCAGCCGAATCCACGAGGATGTTCCCAGGTTTCAAATCGCGGTGCAGCACACCGCGTTCATGGGCATGTTGAACCGCGTCGCAGATATTCGCGACCAACTCGACTCGGGCACGTACGTCCAGGCGCCGCGCCGACGAATGCGCCGTCAACGTCGCACCTTCTATGAATTCCATCGCGAGGAAGGGGGCTTCAAACGCTCGATCGTCGAGGCGAAAGCGACCGAAGCCCGATTCGTAGACACCCGCGATTCCCGGATGACGAAGTCGCCCCAGCAACTCGCCTTCGTAGCGAAATCGTCGGCGCGCGTCCTCCGATGGAAATGCCTGCCGCATCAGCTTGAGGGCGACGCGTCGCCGCGGCGCGCTTTGTTCGGCCTCGTACACCACGCCCATGCCGCCCTCGCCGACCGGGCGAATCAAGCGAAACGAGACACCGCTCGCAACCATTCCGCCCGTCAGGTTCGCGTCTTTGTCATTGATGAACTCAGATAAGGATGAACCCAGCGCCGGCGTTTCGAGGAACCCCTCGCCCGCCGCGCTGCTCGCGTCCATGTCGAGCAAGGCCTGCACGCGTGCGCGCAGCGCCGCGTCATCGCCGCACTGCTCGTTGAGTTGCCGCTCTCGCTCGGCTGGATCGAGATCGCACAGGGAGAGAAAAATCCCCTGCGCCCGGGCTTGTTGCTGTGGCGTCATTCTTGCGTTTCCGAACCGGACGCGCTAAGGCGAAGCCGTAGCTCGGCCTTTGCGAGGCGCCACTGGCGCTCCAGCGTCCTCGTTGCAACACCGAGGGACTCACCGACGTCCTCGAAGCTTAGGCCTGCGAAGTATCTCAGCTCTACCAGGCGGGATAGCTCGGGAGATGTTTGTTCAAGACTTGTCAGCGCGGCTTCCAGATCCAGCACGCTTGCCATCGATTCGTGGGAATCACCTGAGCTGGACAGTTCCGCGGAAAGAGTCACGCGATGGGCGTCGCCGCCGCGTTTCTGCCTCCTGCGGCCGCGTGCGTGGTTTGCCAGAATCTGGCGCATGGCCTTCGCGGCGACCTCAAGAAAATGCCGCCGGCCCTCCCACTGCGCGTGCGGTGCCTTGGCCAGCTTCATATAGGCCTCATGAACCAACGCGGTTGGTTGCAGGGTGTGACTTGGGTTCGGCGTGCCGAAGAACGAGGCGGCCAGCGCCCGGAGTTCATCGTATACAAGCGGCAGCAATTCCTCCGCAGCACGGCGGTCGCCCGCCGCCGAAGCGTTCAGCAGTTGCGTCACCTGTTCCCGGGTCTCCGGCTGCATTCTGAAGCCACCGGGGGCCATTGTAGCCCCAGACGATGAAAAAAAACGCTGAATTCTGTCGGTCCCTTGGCGCAGACGGTGTGTTGTGTAGGCCCCGGCGGCCTGCCGCGACGCCGGTACGACTTCATTGCGCGGCATGACACCGAGGAACCACAGGAGGTCATCCATGCATCTTCGTCCAGTACAGCTTGTCGTCATGGCATTGCTCGTCGCCTGTCTCACCACCAAGGGCCTTGCGGAAGCGATCGGCTCCGGCATCACGTACCAAGGGCAGCTTAAGCAGGCCGGGGCACCGGCCAACGGCCAGTTCGACATGATTTTCCGGCTCTTCGACCACGAGCAGGTCGGGACCGCGATCGGAGGTCCCGTGTTCCTGGCTGATGTCGATGTAATCGATGGGCTCTTCACCGTCTCGCTGAATACGGCCGGCGAGTTCGGGGCCGCGGCGTTCAATGGCAACGAACGCTGGCTGGAAATCACCGTCGAAGGCGCGACGCTGACCCCTCGCCAGCCACTAACCGCCGCGCCCTACGCAGCCGGCCTTCGCCCGGGATTGAGCGTTGCCGCTTCGCTGCCGGGGGACGTTATCACCATAGAAAACCAGAGTTCCGCACCCGGGGCGTCCGCCCTGCGCGGCGTGAATACCGCGACGAGTGGCACCACCTACGGTGTATTCGGTAGCGCAAACTCGAATAACGGTAGCGGCGTGTACGGCCGCATGGATTCCATTTCCGGCGGATCAGGCGTGCTCGGCCGCACCACTGGCGCTTTCAGCAGCGGCGTCCGTGGTGAAGCGACTGTTGCGTTCTCATATGCCGTGCGTGGTCATGTGTCCGATTCGAACGCCGATTCCGCGTTCTTTGAAGGCGGCCGGAACTATTTTCAGGGAAACGTCGGCATCAACACGACTAATCCGGGTTACCCTCTGAATTTCGATACGGCGCTGGGCGACAAGATCAGTCTGTTCGGCACCAGTGGCAACCATTATGGATTCGGTATTCAACCAAGCCTATTGCAGATCCATGCCGACAACGCCACATCCGACATCGCGTTCGGTTTCGGACATAGTAACGCTTTCACGGAGAGAGTGCGTATCAAGGGCAACGGCAACGTGGGCATCGGTACGACATCGCCCGCCGCCAAGTTGGACGTCGTCGGTACCGTCAGGGCACAAGTGGTGACCATCACCGGCGGCAGCGACGTGGCTGAACCCTTCAACATCAATTATCACCCGGATGACGCAGCACCGGCCACTGCCATTAAGCCCGGCTTGGTCGTCAGCATCGATCCGCGGCACGTCGGCGAGATGCGCATCGCTGATTCTCCCTACGACCGCACAGTCGCCGGCATCATCAGCGGCGCCGGCGGCATCCGCCCCGGCATGCTCCTGACCCAGGAAGGTACGGTCGCCGACGGCACGCACCCGGTGGCCATGAGCGGCCGTGTCTGGTGCTGGTGTGATGCCGAAGCCAATGGTCCCATCCGGGCCGGCGACCTGCTTACCACCGCGCCCACGCCCGGCCACGCGATGAAAGTCACCGACCATGCTCGCGCCACCGGCGCGACGATCGGCAAGGCCATGTCCTCTCTCGACAGCGGCGCCGGACTCGTCCTTGTGCTGGTCAACCTCCAGTAGCGCACACATTCGAAAGCAGGAGTACGATCCGATGACTACGAACTACTTCAGGACGGCCATCATGGCCCTGGTACTGTCTGTTTCCTCACAAGCGAATGTTGTATTCGCGGCCACGTGGTACGTCGCGACCAACGGCAACGACGCCAACCCCGGCACGCAGGCGCAGCCGTTTCTCACGGTCCAGCGCGGAATCAACGCCGCCTCGACCGGCGACACCGTGCTCGTCGCCAATGGAACCTACACGGGAGTCGGCAACTGGAACCTCAGTTTTCAGGGAAAGAACATTGTCCTCCGCTCGCAAGGAGGCATGGCCAATTGCACGCTTCGGCGCGGCGGTCTTGGTCTTCGAGCATTCACTTTCAACACGGGCGAGACGAACGCGGCGACGATCGACGGCTTCACTCTGGACGGCCAGTCTCCCAGCACCAGCGGCGGCGCCATCCTCGCCTCGAATAGCAGCCCCACGATCATCCGCTGCCGCCTCATCAGCGACACCTCCGGCGTGTCCACCATCTTCGGCGGCGGAATCCACCTGCAAAACAGCAACGCGCGAATCGAGGCCTGTACAATCTCCAACTTCATCGCCGAGCGCGGTGGCGGCATCTCCATCAGCGGCGGAAGCCCCATAATTACCGACTGCACGCTCTCGAACAACGAGGCCCGGGTCAATACGGTGAACATGAACCTCAACTTCGGCGGCGGCATCTACGTCGATACAGGCACGCCGACCATTACGACTTGCTCCTTCATCGATAATCGTGCCACCGGCGCCGGCCAGATACAGGGGCTGGGCGGCGGCCTGGCAGTGCGAAATACGAGCATCGACGTGGCCGATTGCTTCTTCGATAACAACACCGCAAACCAGGGCGGAGGCGGAGTTGTCTCGCAGGACGGTGCGCTCGTGCTCGCCAACTGCCGGTTCCACGCGAACAAGTCCATCTTCAGCTCGCCGAACGGGCGCGGCGGCGCGATCCGGCAGCTGTCCGGCACCCTTACGGTCGTCAACGGTCTGTTCACCGGCAATCAGGCGACGAGTCTAGGCGGCGCGATGGCCGTCAGCGGCACGGCTATCATCGTGAACTCGACTTTCTACGGTAATACGGCGGGCACGCAGGGCGGAGGAGGAATCGCGTCGATCGGCGGCAACGCATCGGTGCACAACAGCATCGTGTGGGGCAGCAGCGGAGGAGAGATCGCTGCATGGGAGTTCGGAACTGCCACGGTCGCGCACAGCAACGTGCAGGGCGGATTCACGGGTACGGGCAACATCAACGCCGATCCGCTGTTCGTCAACGCTGGCGGCGGAAACCATCGCCTGCAATCCGCATCGCCCTGCCGCGACGTCGGCTCCGCCGCATCCCCGAACCTGCCATCGCTCGATCTGGATGGCGTACCACGCATCCTCAATGCTGTGGTCGATATGGGCGCCTACGAGTTCGTCCCGAGCAACGCGCTCTTCGTGGATCGTGAATACGCCGGTGCGTCCAACGGCTCTCCGGCACAGCCCTTCAAGACCATCCTCTCAGCGCTTGCGTCTTATGGCGACAGTGCGGCGCGCCAGATTTACGTCCGCTTCGGCAACTATCCTGAGGGGACGCCGGGAACACCGTTCAATATCAACAAAGCCGTAACGCTTTATCATTGGGATGGCGCTGCAGTAAACATTGGTCAGCCGTGATTGCTTCTTCACTCGATCTGACACGACCTTTTGGAGGATCTGATACCATGTCCATACGTTACCAGTTCATCACAATTGTAATTCTGCTCGCGGGAATCGGCACGCGGATCGCCGCAGCAAGTGACTACGACCTGTCCTGGCACACGATCGACGGCGGCGGCGGTTACAGTGCGGGCGGATCGTTCGAACTGGAAGGCACCATCGGCCAGCCCGACGCCGGCATCATGTCCGGCGGCGACTTCCAACTGACCGGCGGCTTCTGGCCCCTGTCGATCGCCTGCAACTGCCCAGGCGACATGAACGGCGATGGGATGAAAAACGGCAACGACATCCAGCAATTCGTGAACTGCGTCATCGCCGGTGGAAACTGCGCCTGCGCCGACGTCGACGGGATCAACGGCTTCAATCTCGACGACGTGGAGACCTTTGTCGCTGATCTGCTGGCCGGCGAGAGCTGCTCCTGACTCGTACGTCCCGTCGCGGACCACGCGACCTGCTGAACGGGAGCGGGTTACAAGTCTGGAACTCGTAGCTGACTGACGGCAACAAGCGCGTACGAGCGATTCCGGGCTCAGCCCTGTTGTCTACGATCTTCGCAGCGCCGGCATCGAGGAAAACTCATCTTCGAGCTGATCCCCGATTCCGTAAACGGAAAGACCAGCGGTTCCAGAATCTGCTACTCTTTTAGGCAGTTGTCGCGACAACCGGACGGGCGGTTTGCGGCGTTTTGGTGCGCCGATGAGCGGCCGTGGCAAGGTCAGGAGCGCGGTTGGAAATTAGAAAAAAGGAAAGAGAAAAAATTACAAAACCGCTGCTCTACC